>ENA-OQIK01000020-OQIK01000020.1-human-gut-metagenome-genome-assembly--contig:-NODE-20-length-153571-cov-17.239377_pt1 | contig 153571 bp, 177 predicted proteins | sample MGYA00242578_ERZ504743 | MGnify/ENA primary metagenome ERZ504743 (study PRJEB26092, sample SAMD00036441) | human gut metagenome | host: Homo sapiens | study: EMG produced TPA metagenomics assembly...
TTATTCCGTTCTCGTTGTTCGGCGTGTCAATAAGTATAAATTGCTTATTTGTGCAAGCACAAACGCAATTTATACTTATTGACACTTACATCATATAATTCTAAAATTCAATTCCAGCTTTCTTTCGTGCTGTCTCAAGTACTTTCACAACCGCAACTGTCTCATCCAAAAATTCTTTTGCTGTCTCATAATCTTTCTCATCAATGACTCTTGCAAAATCTGTAAATTCCTGTGTCATACGGTGATGATGTTCTGGAGCCTTATAATCTTCTGTGATCGTTGCACGAACCATCGCTCCTGCTGCATCTTTTACTTTTTCTTTGATATTTTCATCTGCATAAACCGTCTTTAATTCAGAAGCAATGTTTGGTTTAGAATCTACTTTCATAAAACCTTTTTCACCCTGAACACAGACGTATCCTGGACTATCTGAATCTTTACTTCCTGTACAAACCGCACTGAATCCATCATACTCCATCACAAGTGTTCCTGATGTATCAATTCCATTTGGCCCAATATTTGGATAATATGTCGCATCCTTTGGCTCTCCAAATAATCCTACACAATAATGAATATTATAGACGTTGATATCATATAATGAACCTCCATAATATGCAGGATCAAAAGAATGTGTGATATCTCCTTCTAAATATGCATCGTAACGGCTGGAGTACTGAGAATAATTACAAAGTGCCATACGGATATTTCCCAGTTTATTCAGGTTCTTTTTCATCTCATAAAACACTTCGTTGTGAAGTACTGTGATCGCTTCAAAGATAAATAATTTCTTGTCATTTGCAATCTGCTCTAAATCCTTTGTTTCTTCATAAAATCCAGTAAATGGCTTCTCGAGGATGACATTCTTTCCTGCCAATAATGCCTGTTTTGCATATGGATAATGAGCACTGTTGATCAGTCCTATGTAAACAGTATCTGCTTCTGTCTTTTCGAGTAATTCTTCATAGTCTGTGTAAACTTCTTTGATCGCATACTGTTTTGCAAATTTTTCTGCCTTATCTCTGCTATGTGGTCTCGCAAAAATCGCTGTTCTCTCAATTGATTCTACTGGTTCCATTGCAAACAATGCATCTTCAATAATCTTTCCTGTTCCAATAAGTGCAAGTTTCATAAGCTTTCCTCCATTTCATATCTTATAATAATGTTTCTATATCTTTTTCCTATTTCGATCAAATTTACCATTGTGACTCCTTTCTAAGATATCCTTTTATAGTAAATTCTTCTTATGGATGAATGAACATCGCATCCCCGAAAGAAAAGAATCTGTATCTTTCTTTTACTGCGATATTATAAGCATTTAAAATATGTTCTCTTCCTGCGAGTGCAGAAACTAACATTAATAATGTAGATTCTGGCAGATGGAAGTTTGTGATCAGTCCATCGATCACTTTAAATTTGTATCCTGGATAAATGAAGATGTCTGTCCATCCGCTCTTTGCATGCAGAGTTCCATCTTCTTCTGCAACAGATTCCAAAGTTCTTGTACTTGTTGTTCCAACAGAAATAACTCTTCCACCGTTTTTCTTTGTCTCATTGATAAGTTCTGCATCTTCCTCTTCAATTCTATAAAATTCAGAATGCATATGATGCTCTAAAACATCATCAACTTTTACTGGACGGAATGTTCCAAGTCCAACATGAAGTGTTACATATGCGATATTAACTCCCATGTCTTTGATCTGTTGTAATAATTCCTTTGTAAAATGAAGTCCAGCAGTTGGTGCTGCAGCTGAACCATCATATTTGGCGTAAACTGTCTGATAACGATTCTTGTCTTTTAATTGATGTGTGATATATGGTGGTAATGGCATCTGTCCAAGTTCGTCTAATACTTCCTCAAAAATACCTTCATATTCAAACTTCACCAAACGATTTCCTTCATCAACAACATCTATGACTTCTCCAACTAATTTTCCATCTCCAAAAGAAATCCTTGCTCCCGGACGTGCTTTTTTCCCTGGCTTTACAAGAGTTTCCCATACATTGTCCTGTTTTCTCTTGAGAAGTAAAACTTCAACTTTACCGCCAGTTTCTTCTTTGGCTCCGATCAGTCTTGCAGGAATTACTTTTGTGTTATTCAACACAAGACAGTCTCCCGGTTTTAAATAATTTACAATATTATGGAAGACATCATGTCCGATCTCTCCTGTATTTTTATCTAATGTTAATAATCTGGAACTTGATCTGTCCTCAAGTGGATCCTGAGCGATCAATTCTTCTGGTAAATCAAATGTAAAATCTGATACTTTCATTTTATTTGTATCCCTTCTATATTATTTCTTGATCATTCAAATACATTTCAGTATAACACGAACCGTCATCATCCGCAACGAACATCAGATCACCTGATGAGCAAGCCATTTTCTATTTTTAAATCGTATTGTATAAATAATTCCACGGATCGTCCAGTCTGTAAACATTCCGATCCACACTGCGATCGGTCCCATATGAAAAACTCTCGCAAGTACCATGGCAAGCACGACTCTGCAAAGCCACATGCACAGCATGGAGGTCGTCATTGTAAATCTAACATCTCCTGCTGCCCTGAATCCATATGGTGGAATAAATGCCATGATCCACACGATCGGTTTTACGATTGTGATACATGTTACCATGAATATACAAAGTTTTGCACTCTCTGGTTCCATGCCTCCAAAATATGTGATTGGATAAGTAAGCCCAAACATCAAAAGACATGTAGCGATCAATACAATTTCTGCTGCAATGGAAATCTTCTTTATATAATAGACTGCTTCTTCTTTTTCTCCTGCTCCAAGACATTCTCCAACGACTGTCATCAATCCGATCCCCATTCCGATCGACATGATCCCATTCAAGTTCTCGATGATATTGGTCATTCCCTGTGCTGCGATCGCCGCCGTTCCCATCAAAGATACCGTTGACTGGATCGCAAGCTTTCCAAACTGGAACATTCCATTTTCAATTCCTGAGGGTACTCCGATATGTAAGATTCTTTTGATCTCTTCCCATTCTGGACGAATCGAAGAATAATCTCTAAGCTGTATCTTCATCTTCGGATTTCTCAATTTATAAAGCACCGCAACCATTGCAAATGCTCTGGCGATCATCGTCGCTGCAGAAGAACCTGCTACACCCAAATGCAATACCCATACAAATATCAGATTCAATGCAACATTAATGCCATTTGCAACAAAAGAAATCTGCATCGGAAGTTTGCTGTTCTCCTGTGCTCTTAAAATGCAGGCTCCGTCATCGTACAATGCGATAAATGGATAAGACATGGCCGAAAAGAAGAAATACTTCTTCGCATTGTCCATAACCGCTGGTTCCACCTGTCCAAAGATCACTCCAAGAAGCTGGTTGCTGAATAAATGACACGCGATTGCAATGACCAGTGACATTGCGAATGTAATAAACACTAACTGCCTGGCTGCATTCGTTGCTCTCTCTTTCTTCTCACATCCAAGATAATGAGAGCAAACAACCGTACCACCTGAAGCCAGTGCAAAAAATGCCTGAACTACCAGAATATTAATGGAATCTACCAGACTGACAGCAGAAATCGCTGCTGATCCTAAATTGCTGACTACAAGGGTATCTACCGTACCCATAAACGAATTTAAAAGCTGATCAACTGCCAGTGGTAACATGAGGGCGATCAGCTTTTTGTTTGTAAATCGTCTTTGTTTCATCTTTTTCTTTTTACATCTCTTTTCTATCTTTATTTTCCTAACCAAAATATACCTTTTTACATTCTATAAACATGATGTTCTTCTGTCAATATAGGAAATATAATTTTTTATTTTCATGTCTGGTATATCAAAAAAGGAAGAGCGCACAAGAATGATTCTGCATGAATCTTCCTTTTACGCTCTTCCTATATAAATACTGTATTGGTAATTTTTCTAGCTATCCTATGATACGTCTTGCACAGATTGGTGTTCTATAATTTACGTTTGAAATCTTAATTCCTCCTCGCGGATATGGTGCGGAATTACTTGCATGTACTACCTGACCACCGCCGATATAAAGTGCCACATGATCAATGCTTCCACCATCTCCATAGAATACCAGATCACCGGCTCTTAAATTGCTCGTAGATACTGCTCTTCCATCACCAGACTGGGAACTGCTCGTACGACTGATACTGTATCCAAACTTCGCCATAATCTGCTGCGTAAATCCAGAACAATCAATTCCGTTGGTTAAGCTGTTTCCACCATATCGGTATGGATTTCCAACAAACTGCTGCGCATAACTTGCGATCCTGCTTCCTGTTGCTGATGAGCCACTAGATGATACGGATACGGAAGCTTTCTTTGTTGTCTGTGTGGAACCTGTTGTACTTCCAGATGTTGTTCCATCATCAGAAGTATGACCGCTTGATGTTGTGGATACTGATTCATTTTCAGACTTACTTCTGGCTGCTTCTTCTGCTCTTTTCTTCGCCTCTTTCGCTTCTTGCTCTGCCTGAATCTGCTTCATGGATTTCGCTTTTCCAAAAGAGTATGTTACTTTTGCATAATCTTTTGACACATATCCTGTCTGGCCATCAACCTTGACTTTTGCCCAGTCATTGGTCTGTTTCTTCACTTTTAATTTATCATCTTCAGATACCAATGTAACAATCTTTGAATCCGTAGATGCTTTCTTACGAACTCTTAATGTTTCCGTCTGAACTTTCGCCACCTTTTTCACATTTTGTTTCGCAAAGTTTTCAATCTCATCGCCAAATACAAGATACTGATTTTTTACATATCCTGTAACATTTCCTGATCTTACTTTTGACCATTCAGATCCTTTCTTCAGCACAGTTGCAATATTACCTTTTTTCATTTTTCCTACGATCTTTACATTTATACTACCCTTTTTTCGGATATTTAATGTTGTTGTAGAATAAATATCTGCAACTGCTTTATTCGCATATTTACTTTCCGTTGCTGTATTTGTTTCATTTGTTGTATCTTTCTCATCTGCTTTTATATTTCCTGTCGTCAACACACTCGCGGCAATCGTAAGCATCGCCATCGACAGTCTCATTTTCCTCGTTATCATAATGTCCCTCCTGTAAATGTTACAATTTTGTTAACTCGAGTATGTGTGTATTATAGCACTTATATGTAGTATGTCAATACTTTCGATTATTATTTTGTAATATTTTTGTAATATTTAGTCTATTTTTGTAATATTATGTCGAGGATTGTTTTTTCTTGATACTTATACTCCGACAGAACCGATAACATTCAACATACACACTCACTTAAATTGTCCAATCTTGTAATTGTCCACACTCCAGACTTCAGGTATATGATAAAAATTAAATAAGCAACCGAAAACGCAGCATTGGAATTTTGCCATATTTTGAACAAATTCGCAGCCCAATTGGACGAATGTCTGAGCTTCAAAGACTTTTGTCTAAAACAAAACTTCAGAGCGAGTTCTCGTAGGAAATTGGGCGGATAAGCGATTTGTTCAAAATGTGAGCAAAATTCCACCGCTGCGTTTTCGGTTGCTTATTTAATTTTTATCATATACTGAAAGACTATAGTTGGCCAACTTACAACTTAAAATTTATACTTCATCACGCGATATGAATATTTATCTGCTTCATATTCAAAGGACTTGATCAGTTTTCCATCTTTATCATACTCTCCAAATATCTTACTCATTCCACTGCTAAACGGAATATTCCCCCCTAAATGCTGCACACTGCTTACGATTGCCGAATAAGGCAAACTAAATTGCTGTGCAAGTTTATAAGTCCTTGTCTTCTCATCTACAAGAAATTTTGAGTAATAGGAAGTTCCACTTTTAAAGTTTCCTACGTTCGGATACATACTCCAGTCGAAAGTTGGTATAGATGTTGCCTTTCCATAGTTATTATTAAACATATATAAATAATATTGTCCTTCTGGAAGGGAATCGTCATATTCTACAGTGATCATATGCTGTCCTGCATTTGCAACGAAGTCTCCTTCTCGTTTTAACTGATATTTGGCAATATCTGTCCCATTATAGATTGTTCCACGATGGATCACATAGTCTAGTTCTGGTTTTGTGTAAATATTTTTAATCTTAAGGATTGAACTTTGTTCTCTGCTGCTTAAGACCAAACTATTCCCATCATCAAGAAAATCAAAAGAATTAATGTGTATCCAGTCTAGTTCAGTTCCTCCATAGGTATTTCTACCACCTTTTCTCTGGATCGCCAGTTTTCTCATTAACGGCAGAATTTTTTCACAGTCAAAGAGCATACTTGTCTTTCCTGTCTTTACATCCACCTGTACGATCGTATCTTCAATCGTATCTTTGTCCAGATTATTTACCAGACAAATGATCTTATCGTGTTTCTTGTCATAACGGAAATCGTGATGAAATTGATAATTTCCAATATCAATGGTCCTTGTCACTTTTCCTATACAATTCGTAAATGCAATTTTATTATAGTCATAAGAATATACCAGCTGTCCTTTGATAAATAAAAAGCGGTCTGTGCGATATTTGTTCAAAGGCATTCTTCCCCTGCTCACTCCATTATTATCATACAGATAGATGTTTGACACATCCGCTTTATCATGTCCAAACAGGCAAAACAGGCCATCGCTCATCTTTGCTTTGCTTGTCCCTGTATTCTTCTTAAGAATTGCAGGAATGACATCATCTTTCAGTGCTGTCACGTAGAAATGTGTTTTCCCGACAGCTCTTCCATTTTCATTAAAGAATTGCATTGTGATCTTATTCTTCGCTCCTGGAACAAGTCCTTTGATCTGATATTCATGTGTTGTCACATATTTCTTTCCAGATACAGATTTCAATGTACGTTTGTATGGACTCGCACCTGCTTCGCTGGCTTCTACAGTACATACTGCATAAGATGCACGATCATTTTTTGCATAATAGTACAAAGATGTTGTGTATGTTCCATATGCATTCCAGACGATTAAGGGCTTATTGAAAGTATAATTTTTGCCTTTCTTTAATGCTTTCAACTGATCATCCGTTTCTTTTTGATAACTTTGTGTAAAGATATCTGTCTGTTTGTGCGTTATGCTTTTTGGAGTTACTTTGATTTCTTTTTCTTTCACACTCTTGAAGAATTCCTCTTCCTTGTAATTGTGATAAGCTTTGGTTCCAAAGAAAATTGCTGTTGCACATAAAGCGATCAATACGATCATAATCCCCACACGTCTTCTTCTCTTTTGACGTTCCCTCTTTACAATTTCCTTTACAGTTTTCATCATGTTGTCCTCCTTAAAGTTATTTCTATGGTATTATGTCATATTTTTGTAATATTTGCAACTTTTTTGTTATATAATGAAAAAATTTCCTGTATTTGTATGTTATCCAAACTTAGATTTTAAATACACCTACTGCGTTTTCCAAAAAGAAAAGAAGATCTTCCACGTCAAAAACTCTCACGTTCTTTACTGCATCTTTTGGTACTTTCATATATGTTTTTAATTCTTTTAACACCTGCTTTACATCCTCATAATCAACTTCTTTGATCCCAGGATTTGATATATTGGGATCAAGTGTTGTCGGAATCTGATAACGATTTACAAGGTACATATTCATCTTTGTGTAGTCCCCATAGTAGTATTTCTCTGAGAAAAAATCCTGCTTTGATAATCTTTGTCCTGTCCGTTTTAATAAGACATCTTTTACCATATCTCTTCTTTCTTCTCTCTCATCTTGTGCATTTCGAAACTCTACGATCCTTGGCATATAGTATTTGAAAAATCTTCGATCGATGTAGAGATGAAAGAGATATCCGACCACACTGCTGTTTGATAGAAGATGCTTATATTTCTTGATAAACCAGCTTGTTTCCGGGTATTCTATCATGCGATCGTGATATTTTGGATCTCTGAAATGGGATCTTGCTTTGATCTTTGTTGTATCTGGCAGAAGATTTCCGATCAGAAAATTATTTTTATCTTGTTTTGTCTTTAAAAATTTCTGTCCTTTTTGTGTCTTTAGAAACATCTGGGCAGCAGTTAAATGTAAAATGTATCCTGGCATGATTGTTTCGTTTCTCCTTTGTTGTATCGGTTTGTTTTCCATTCCATATTACAGATTGATTCACTTTGAATATTCCTAATTCTACCATTTGATATTGCAAATAACAAGGAAATGCTGCATAAGAAAACACAGGACATCCCTGCTTTCGCTGGAATGTCCTGTTCTACCATGTATCTTTACTTTATTGTTTCCTATTTTACTTTCACGTTCACTTTATATGTCTTTCCTGTTGTACGAAGTTTTACTGTGACCGTTGCTTTTCCTTTCTTCAAGCCTTTGATCGTTCCTTTTGAGGATACTTTCACTACTTTTTTATTGGATGTTGTGAATTTTAAGATCTCTGGATCTAAGTATCCTTTTTTCAGTTTCTTGGAAATGTATACTCTAGTCTGTAGTTTTGTTGTCTTTCCTTTTTGGATCGTTACTTTGCTTGTTTTTGCTTTAATCTTTGTAATTCTGGATGCTTTGTATGTGACAGCTTTTTTGCCAGATGCTTTGATTGTGGCTCTTGCTTCGTAATAAATAGCACCTGAGTCTCTTTTGAATTTCTTCAAATAAGATGGTTTACTTAATTTTATACTCTTGTCAATTACATCAATTTTTACAACAGATCCAGGGATTGTCAGCTGTTTAATTCCTGTTCTATAAAATACTCCTACTCCAATACTTTGAAGTCCTTCTGGCAGTTTGATTTCTTTTAATGCTTTACATTCAAAAAATGCATAATCATTAATAAATCTCAGACCTTTTGTAATTGTAACTTTATTTAATTTGTTGCAATTTTCAAAACTGCTTTCATCAATACCGCCTATCTGGCCCGGAATTGTTACAGATTCAATACTACTGTCATTACAGCTTGGTGTTACTGATAAATTCTTTGATAATGTAAGATTCTTTAAATATTTAAGATTTATTAGGGCATTGAATTCTTCTACTTTTTTTACAGAAGCAGGCATGTTATATGTTTCGGACTTTTTAGATTTTGGATAGCTAAACAATTGTTTCTTATCTTTGCTATATAAAACTCCATCTTGTGCCTGATAAGACAGATTATCTTTTGCTACACGAATCTCTTCCAATGTTTCAATTTCATTTAGCACTTCCAAATCTCTGTGTGTTTCTTTTGCTGGTGCAATATTTTTTGATAATATAATACTTTTTATTTTCAGATTTTTTTCAAATCCCTGTGAAATTGCTTTTACCTGTAATCCATCCAGTTCTTCTGGAATGACAAGATTTGTCTCACTTCCTCTATAGCTTGTAAGCACTGCATAGGAAGTCTTTCCATTGCTTTCTTTCACATAAGTATAATCCCCACTTGTTATCTCTTTATCTGCTGCCTTTACATTGTTAGTCACTGGAACTGTCGTCAGTACTGCTGCTGCCATCATTAAGCTCATGACTGTTGATACCATACGTTTTCTTACCATCTTGCTACCTCCTTATAATTTTAATTTATTAATGTTTATATTATATATTTTAACATAGCCAGACTTAAATTAAAACGCACTTTTTGGAATAGAATAAATACAGGCTTTATCGCTACTTTGTTTATCACTAATCCCGAAATATACGTAATCTCCCTTTAATTGAATTCCTTCAGATTCCGCATTACCTCCAAAATTATTATGTGTAGCTGTAACAAGGCAAGAATATTTATAACTTGATCCACTTCCTGTTAACTTTGCTATTCCCGGTTTTTGTCCGGCAGCACCTCCAATAATATAAATAGAATCTCCATCAGAAAATTCTAATCCCTGACATGAATCATTCGGTAATACACGATTACTTCCAGATTGTCTAAACGATCCATAACAAGCTGATTTTACTGCACTTGATGTACATGGAACAAATTTAGATTCTTCAGATTCTTTTTTATCCAATTCAGCATTTAATTTTTCCGCATTATAAAAACTATATTGAATTTCTCCTGTATTATCCATTACCCAGAAAAATACTTTTTTCCTATCACTAGACAATGCTGCATCTACACGTTTCACTTCTCCAATCGATGTCCCACTTTTATTTGCATAACTCATATGAGAAAATCTTGGGATTTCTGTATAATCTACACTTCCTTTAGCTTTATATTGTATTCTTCCAATTTGAGTTCCCCATTTAAATTTATACGCTTCATTTGCTTTACATGTAACCCAGAAATATGCTTTAGAATTATGTTCAAACCATTCCAAAGTCTGTCCATGACCAAAGTTTTTTAATGTCATATGATCTTGATATGTAGCTGTTGACCCATTAATCAAACATCTTGATAAACGTGAGTCTGAGCCAATTCTCTGAATCACATAAATATATGTAGATCCAATATATGTTTTTTGAATTGCAGCTGTATTTGTTAATCCTTTAATTTTATATCTTAAAGTAGCTGCTGCTTTTACATTTTTATTCGCTGATACACGACTTTGCCGTGTCTGTACTTTTGGGTGTGTCTCTAAATATTTCTGATATTCTTCTAGTGTATCAAAATCATCTTGTTCCAAAATACCCGCAACACCATCGTCATCATGTGTATCTAGTGCTACTGTACTTTCTGTTGCTTTCGTATCTGCCTTAACATTCACTGAAACTACAGTTGTTCCAATAATCATAGCACACATTGCAATACTTGCTGCTTTACATACAAATTGTTTTAATTTCATAAACTTTTTCCTTTCATTCTTTTATTTTCCCTCATTTTCTGCTATCATTATTGTATCCATGTGATACAGCTATCTGTATATATTACAGATAGGTAGGTGGCAGCCATTCGTATTACATGGATTTTTTAATTGTTCATATTGCATCACCTCTTATAAAATACATTTATAAATAAAATATTACTTAGTATAAGTTCCACTTGCCGTTACAGTTTTTCCACTACTATTTTCAACAAACACCTCTATATATCCTGTTTTTTGTATTATAAAATTGTGATTGATTTCTGCTTTAACAGTTTTATAATGTTTTACTTTATCTGCATCTAAATATCCTACTTTGACACTTTTTGTTTTTGGAGCTATCTGTAACCTAATATTGATACTACTTCCTTTCTTTTTATAAAATTCTTTAGTTTTCTTTCTAACTCCATTTTTCACTGTCCAATTAACTGTTATCGAATTAGACAACAGTTCAAAGTCTTCCTCTCCAACTTCATCAATAATATTTTCTGATATATCTATCTTTTCTTCTATAACATCATTCGTATCACTTGCAAATATATTTGTCACTGAACAACTAATTAAAAGTGTAAATACTGTTACCATTATTTTTATATATTTTATCATCGTTTTCTCCTCCTATTCCTCCATCTCTTTAATCATCATCAATATTAATCATTCCAACAATTTTTACATCTTTCTTATCCTCCATTTCAATAAACACATCATATTTCCCCTCTTTTTCTATCTTAAATCTATGTTCAACTAAATCTCTCCCTCTGTCCTGTATGTATCTAATCCTATTCTGTGAATCAATAATCCCAACTTTTATCCCCTTAAAATTTTTTTGACTTGTTATAAAAATTTCTATATTTTCATTTCGTTTCGGAGTTAATCCTTTATATCGAAGCCTTTTTCCTGCCTTTACATAAGTCTCCAATGTCATCGCATCCATCTTTTTAAAATTTATCTTCTTTATCGTTTCACTCTTATCATTTCCCAAAACTCCCGTTTTTTCTTCATACGATATTCTCTCCTCTTCCTCATCATCTGGTTCTTCTATTTCTACTTCCGTTTCTTGTACCCATTTTGTATACGCCTTTTGATATCCCTTACTTGCAGCCAAAATACTGGTTACACTCATTCCACAAAATATCACGGTCATTGCAATCACCGCAGCATATTTTATCTTCTTTTGTTTTCGATACATCATTGCATAGTAGATTCTTTGTTCTAAACTATCTCGGCTTTCAAACAGACATGCTGCCCGATATGCTTTGATTCCCTGACTTTTCTGACTCATCTCAAAAATCGTTGTAAAATAACGCTTCGCTGATCCTACATAACCAATCGCTGATAGATCACAGATCACCTCGCTCCATTCATCGTTCTTACGAAATACAGTTCTGATCCATGAGCAATACCAGTGAATACATACCATCAGACATGCTATATAATTCCAAAATATATCGTGCTTCTTATAATGTGTGAGTTCATGGTAAATACACGTTTTTAATTGTTCTTCTTCCATATCTTCCACAGGTAAAAACACACATGGTTTTAATATTCCTGCTGTCATTGGAATCTGAATGCGATATCCTTGTAATACTTCTATTGATCTGCGAATTCCAAGCTCTCTTTTACAATCTTCAAAGATCTTTTGCACATACATCTTGCATGGAAAGCATCTTTCTTTTTCTCTTCTAATTCGAAAAGTTCGTTCTCCAAACTTCAGAACTGTTGCAATTGCTCCAGCCAGCCAGAACAACGATATAGCATAAAAAGCCTTGATGATAGTACCTGTAAAATCAAATACATACCCATTATCAAAAAAAATATTTACCAACAGATATCCTGCCGGAACATAGTAAGCAATTAGAATGATCTTTAATATCAAATCATAGACTTTTGGACGAATCTTATCTGCAAAAAACTTTCTTAGTGCCATCCAGAAAACAAACATACAGCTTCCAGTGCACATGGATAAAAATATCGCACTAAATATCCTAACCAATATCTCTCTTATGTCTATCATATCTTCTCCTGTCAATCATCGATTTCTTCTAACAACTTTTTGAGTTTCTTTAGTTTCCCCTCATTTAATTTTCCTTTATATAATGTCTTCACCAGATCAAATCCAGATTCTTTGTACCAGAAATTCTTTGTCTTTTCCAATTCCTGTTCTTTATAATCCTGCTCTTCGATCAGATAATTAATATAAGAATATTTCCCAATCTGATATGTTGTCACATATCCTTTCTCTTCTAAATGAAGGACAAATGTACGGATCGTTGTTCTTTTATAATCTTTTCCGTAATCTTGCTTTAGATTTTCAATCAACTGCTGTAATGGCATATCCTTTCCATAATCCCAGATACATTTCATCACAACCTGTTCTGCACTTGTTAATTCTTTTAATTCCATAGCTAAATCCCCTTTATCTTTGTTATTTATTCTATATTTATAGTCATATCGCATTCAATAATACTTCTACTTTGATAGTTATATCATAACAAAAATCTTCTTAAATGTAAATATCCTTTCCTTGCAATTTCGTATGATTTCTTGGAACTTAATTTGTTTGCTTTCATATAAGAAAAAATCGCAGCCAAGATATACCTTAACTACGATCCTTCATTCATTACCCAATTCCGCCTAACGCAATCCCAAGCACCAATACCAAAATACAGATCGGTACATAAATATATTTGCAGATTGGACAATACATCTTTGTAAATTTTGTTTCTCTTCCTTTGTTTACCTGTGTTTCTACATATTTCTTTCCGGCGATCCAGAAGAACATGATTCCTGCGAGTCCTGCTCCTAGTGGGCAGATGTAAATAGATAGGATATCCATCCAGTCAGATACGATGCCCTGGATCAATAAGGAGACGATCACGCCAATCACTGCGATAATCACGCAGGCGGTCTTTCTTCCTACGTGAAGCTTTTCCTGTACGGTTGCGATCGGTGCTTCGTAGAGATTGATCAGTGATGTCATTCCCGCAAAAAGCACTGCAACGAAAAAGATGATCGCGATGATCGTACTTCCTGGCATGGAGCTGATCAGGTTTGGAAGATAGATAAATAACAGCCCCGGTCCTCCTTGATCCAGTGTTGCTCCAGTTGTTGCCATAGCTGGGATGATCACGAGTGCTGCAAGCATCGCAGCAACCGTATCAAAAAATGCAACTCTTGCCGCAGATGATGGGATGTCTTCTTCATCGGATAAATACGATCCATAGATCAATGTTCCATTTCCTGCGACGGATAAGGAAAAGAAGGCCTGTCCTAGTGCAAAGATCCATGTCTTTGGATCTAAGATGGCCGCCTTATCGACTCTGAAAATATATTGATATCCCGCTGCTGCCCCTGGTTGGAATGCCACGTAGATTCCAAGGATCACAAACAGTGTAAAGAAAATTGGCATTAAAATCTTATTGGCTTTCTCGATCCCTGCTCCTACACCAAAGATTAAAATACACATGCATAAGATCAAAGCTAAAATCTGCCAGATGTTATTTCCAAATGCAGATGCCATTGTTCCAAAACGTCCGCCAAATTCTTCGATCGTCTTTGGTGCAAGTGTTGCCCCTGTGAAAGTTCCAACAGCATATTTTAAGATCCACCCCATCACAACTGTATATCCGATCGCCATCGCAAGAGAACCAAGAACTGGGATCATTCCTAACCCTTCCCCAACTTTTCTCTTTCCTTTCTTCTCACAGACCATCCCAAATGCATCAATCGGTCCAGACCTTGCCGCACGTCCAAAACTCATCTCTCCGATCACACCAGTAGATGCGATCACAACGACAAAGATAAAATACGGGATCAAAAAAGAACCTCCCCCATACAAAGATACCCTTGTCGGAAACATCCATATATTTCCCATGCCAACTGCCGAACCAATGCAGGCGAGGATAAATCCCCACCTGCTGTTAAATGATTCTCTTTTATCTTTCATCTTTCAATTTTATCCTCCTGATTTTACTTTTTAAACTTCAAGTCTGTCGGTGTCAATACTCCATCATCTCCAAGCTGCTTCCATTTATATGTGAAATTCTTCTTTGCTGAATGTATCTTCTGTCTGTTGATCGTTTGACCTTTCATACCGATCAGCTGTTCATTTATAATAACATATGCTGTATCTTTTTGCATCTGGTATTGTTTTATTTCAGGTGAAATATAGGCTGTTTTTTTGATCTTGACATCATCTTTGTTCATTTCGATGATCTGAATCTTTTTGACTGCACGGTCTGCTTTAAAGTCCACACGGTATGTCATCTTTCCTTCTTCTGTATCCACAGAAAAAGATTGGCTGATTCCAAACCCTCCTGTTTTACAAAGATCCTGCACAGAAGACCTTCCTGAAGGTTCCAGATAAAATGTACCATCTGCTCTTTTATATACACTTCCAATCTGCACTTTTGTGATTCCTTTTGTTTCCTGAACATAAATTGTTGCCTTACATGACTGGCCTGTCTTTTGCCATTTATCTTTTTGGATCTCGCCATCTTTCATATTAGAGCCGCCTGAAAAATGAGTCAACTGTGGATCACCATCCATGCTGATCGTATTTTCTTTCTGATCGTATTTATGAAAAAAGAAATATCCCTTGATCTTTTTAAAATGAACAAATCCTTTTTTATCTTTCTGCCCAACGGTTGTTCCTTCCATCTCTGGATCTGGAATGTCTGGATCATCCAGACTCTTTCCTACAACTGCATAAGCACCATATAATGTTTTCTTTACTGTTTCATCCTCGTCTTTTTTTGCAAGGCGGCATCCTGATAGAGTTGCTGCCAGCATCACAACCATTGCCAATACTCCTGTTTTTCTGATTCCCCTACTCATCTTCTTCCTCCAATCTCCCGTCAAATTTCAAGATATCCCCGACATCGCACTCAAGATAATAACAGATCTTATTGATCGTTGAGAAACGCACTCCCTTTGCCTTGCCACTTCTTAAGATTGACAGGTTTGCTTCTGTAATATGGACTTTTTTACATAATTCTTTGGATGTCATGTTTCGTTCTTTTAAGATGTCATCCAAATGTATTTTAATTGCCATAACTATCATTCCTTCTATATAAACTGGTCATTTTCTTCTTTTAACTGTTTAGTCCGCTTGAAGTATTCATGGAAGATCAATGCTCCAAATGCTATGATCAATGGTTCCATGGATACATCTGGTGCAAACGTAACATTTACATTCTGTAAGGTTGCTCCTAATAAAAACTGATAAAAATTCAGGATAAAATCTGATATGACTGTAACCACTGCGGTAACCTTTGCGACACTTGCGAGTCTTGCCACTGTCATCATCTGCTGCTCTTCCTTATGATCTTCGATTGCTTTTACTACATGAATGATGTTGATAAATAGCAGGATTGTCATAATGATTGGTAATAACTGTAATACTGATTTAAACCATACTATCGAAGATACATTTTGCAGTTTATTTTCGCTCTTATGAAGCAGTTCAAATGTCTTTGCATATGTGATCAAAAGCGTGTAATAACTGACTAGTGCAGCAATCAGTCCTTTCATCCCAAAATACAAACGGCTTTTCCAATTCTTCTGGCTGTCATCTCCAAGAAAACGGATCGCTTTCATGATCAACCACATGATCAGGACGCTGTAAATGATGAATGCGTAAATAATTTTCATTACAATCAAACTGCTTTGGTCCATTGAAAAAATGTCTGGCATTTTCTGATACATGAGTCCTGGATTGATGAACATATACAGGGAATAAAATAATAGCCCTGTGAATGCAACAAGTAATATGTCTTCTTTCTGTGTTCTTCCTCTTTTTCTCTGATAGATGATATAGATTGCTGGTATCATTGAAATGGCTGCGTATATGATGATCGCGATGACATTTCCTATTGCTGAACTTAGGGATAGAAATCTTAGCCCTTTTCCTATGAGTTCAAATGGTAAGTACATGATCTGTAGTGCTGCTGTCATATGCAGGATTTTGCTTGCTATGAATGCAAAAAGGATTCCTGCGATGACTTCGATCAGGATTAGTTTATTTATGTTTGATTTCATCCTATCTACCTCCAATTATTGTTTTTCGATAATTTCAAGATTATTGTAGCATAAAAATTATTGAAAAACAATAATTTTTTCAACACCTTTACATATTGCTTCTTTCTGATAAACAAAAATCCCCTGACACTATTATCTGCCAGAGGATTTTAATTCTCACTTTATTTTATTTTCAATCACAATTAAGCACGTAATTCAACGCCTAATTTCTTCAATTCATCAAGAATCTTCTCAACGATCTTAGATACTTCTGCGTCTTCTAACGTACGGTCTTTTGCTCTGAATGTTAAGGAGTATGCTACGGATTTATATCCTTTTTCAATCTGGTCTCCTTCGTAGACATCGAATAATTCGTAGGATTCGAGAAGTTTTCCACCTTTATCTTTGAAGATCTTCTCAAGCTGTCCAACGAAGATGTCTTTCTTCATAACCATACTTAAGTCACGTTTCATTGCAGGGAATTTGGCTACTCCTTCGTATTTACGGTCGAAGGTTGCTTTTGGTACTAATGTTGGCATGTCGATGACTGCTACATAGACCTCACCTTTCATGTTATAGTTATCCATAACTTCTGGATGGATCTGTCCGATATAGGCGATCTTTTCTCCATCGATCGTCACATCTGCAGCTCTTCCTGGGTGTAAGAATGGATGTTCACCTGTTGGTGCATATTCAGATCTTCCACCTAATCCTAAGGAATCAAGCATATCTTCTACAACACCCTTTAATGTGAAGAAATCGCATTCTCCGTACATTCCAAGTGTCATCTGCATTCTTTCATCTGGTAATTCTGTTAATGGTAATGCTTTTGGAATGTAGATATTTCCAAATTCATATAATCTTACATTTTTATTTCTGTGTGCTAAGTTTGTAGACAGAGATGTTAACATTCCGTTTAAGGAAACTGTTCTCATGATACTGAAGTCTTCTCCTAATGGGTTTGAAATCTCGATTGCCTGACGTTCTTTTGCATCTTCAGCTAATAATAATTTATCGAATACTTTTGGACTTTCGAAGGAATATGTCATTCCACCACAGAATCCGTTCTGTTCTGCTACATTTCTGCAGACATCTTCAACACGGATCTTGAATGGTTTCTTACCGGCTGTGGATTCTCCGTTTGGTAATGTAACTGGGATGTTATCATATCCGTAGAATCTTGCAACTTCTTCTGCAAGGTCTGCCATACGGTGAATATCCTGACGGAAGGATGGTACGATGACTTCATTTGTTGCTTCATCATATCCAAGGTCGATTCTTCCGAAATATTCTAAGACTTCTTCTTTGGATACATTTGTTCCAAGAAGGGCATTCATCTTGTCTACTTCTAATGGAAGGCGGATCTGTTTGACTGGATTTGGATAAACATCAACGGCTCCTCCAACAACTTCTCCTGCTCCTAATTCTTCGATCAGCTGGCATGCACGATCCATCGCTGCCATTGCATTTTCTGGGTCTAATCCTTTTTCAAATTTACCAGATGCATCGGTTCTTAAACCGATTCTCTTAGAAGAAAGTCGGATATTTGTTCCATCAAAGCATGCTGCTTCAAATAATAATGTCTTGATATCATCTGTTACCATGGAGTTTTCTCCACCCATGATACCTGCGATACCTATTTCTTTTTCTCCATCACAGATCATTAAGACATTTTCATCCATTGTTCTTTCTTCACCATCTAATGTAGTGAATTTATCTCCCGCTTTTGCACGGCGTACGACGATCTCTTTGTTTGCGATCGTATCAAGATCGTATGCATGCATTGGCTGTCCGAATTCTTCCATCACGTAGTTTGTGATGTCAACCAGGTTATTGATCGGACGGATTCCCATCGCAGCTAATCTTCTCTGCATCCATTCTGGTGATGGTGCTAATTTGATATTTTTTACAACTCTTGCTGTGTATCTTGGGCAAAGATCCTCGTCTTCGACTCTTACTTTGATATAATCATGGACATCTTCATCATTTCCAGTCTTTGTGACAACTGGTGGGAAGAAGTCTTTCTTAAATGTAGCGGCTGCTTCTCTTGCCATACCGATCATGCTGAAACAGTCTACACGGTTTGATGTGATCTCGAATTCGACAACTGCATCGCGAAGTCCTAAAGCTTCAACTGCATCATCTCCTGGTTTTACGTCTTTATTGAAAATGTAGATTCCATATTCCGGTGCTTCTGGGTACATGTCTCTGGAACTTCCAAGTTCTTCAATAGAACACATCATACCAAAAGATTCTACTCCACGAAGTTTTCCTTTTTTAATCTTAATTCCGTCTTCTGGGTTCTTTCCACCGTCATGTCCTCCGGCAACTCGTCCACCGTCTAAGACAACTGGTACTAAGTCTCCTTCTGATACGTTTGGTGCTCCTGTTACGATCTGAACTGTTTCATCTCCAACATTCACCTGACAGATGATCAGTTTGTCTGCGTCTGGATGTTTTTCGATCTTCTCGATCTTTCCGACTACGATCTTTTCTAAGTTTTTATCTAAATATGTGACACTTTCCATGTTGGAACCAGATAATGTCATTTTATCTGCATATTCCTGTGGTGTGCAATCAAGATCAGGCACATAAGCTTTGATCCATGAAATTGGTGTATCCATTACTTTTATTCTCCTTTATTCTATCTTCTCTATTCGAAATATTCTTATCGTTTCTCTTAGAACTGTGATAAGAATCTCTTATCGTTTTCGTATAACAGACGCATATCGTCGATCTCGTATTTTAATAATGCGACACGCTCTAAACCGATTCCAAATGCAAATCCTGAATATACTTCTGGGTCGATTCCGCACATTTCAAGCACGTGTGGGTGAACCATTCCACATCCTAAGATCTCGATCCATCCGCTTCCTTTACACATACGACATCCTTTTCCACCACATTTGAAACATGTCACGTCTACTTCCGCACTTGGCTCTGTAAATGGGAAATGATGTGGACGGAATTTTACTTTTGTATCTGGTCCGAAGAATTCTTTTGCAAACTGTTCTAATGTTCCTTTTAAGTCTGCAAATGTGATTCCTTTATCTACAACCAATCCTTCTACCTGATGGAAAGATGGAGAATGTGTTGCGTCAACTTCATCAGAACGGAATACACGTCCAGGTGCGATCATACGGATTGGCATCTGTCCTGTTTCCATGATACGAGCCTGTACAGGAGATGTCTGTGTTCTTAACACGATATCTTTGTTGATATAGAATGTATCCTGTTCATCTTTTGCAGGATGGTTTGCAGGGATATTTAACATTTCAAAGTTGTATTTATCGTATTCTACTTCTGGTCCTTCTACGACTTCGTATCCCATACCGATAAATACTCTCTCTAAATCTTCCAGCGCGATCTGGTTTGGATGACGATGTCCTTTTTCATGAGTTTTTCCAGGTAATGTAACGTCGATGACTTCACATTTCATCTTTTCTTCACGAACTTTTTTCTTTAATAATGTCATCTCTTTTTCTAATGCTTCTTCGATGACTGCTCTGGTATCATTGACCATCTGTCCAACGATCGGACGTTCTTCTTTGGCTACGTCCTTCATTCCTTTTAATACCTGAGTTAATTCACCTTTTTTACCCAGTACAGATACACGGATATCATTTAAACTATCCATTGCATCTGCTTGCTCGATTTTCTCCAAGGCAGCTTTCTTGATTGCCTCTAATCTCTCTTTCATCTGCTTAGTTCTCCTTTATTGATCTTTTCTATATTCTCGGATCAGGTTACTTTTTCTTCTGTATTCAGGCAAAAGAAAAAGAACCCGTCCGCAAAGGGACGAGTTCTTAATATATACTCGCGGTACCACCCTAATTCCTATGGTATCGTTAAACTTCTTCTTAATTACCATAAGCACTTAAGTCTCTGCGTAACGGGCAGACTCCGTTATCTCCTACTGATGCTTAAATGACATTGCATCACATTCAAAGATACAGCTACGGTGTGAAATTCGGAAACTTTTGGTTTCTTACTGTGCACCATCAATGCCTTTAACGTTATTATTCTATAACATTCTTATGGCATTTGTCAATTAAATTTTCTGTGGAAGTTGTGCCAATACGATCGCTATAAACATCAACCCACACCCTATCAACTCTCTATGGCTCAAATTCTGATGCAGAACCAAAAATCCAGCGATCACAGAAGTCACAGATTCCAGACTAAGGATCAACGATGCTACCGTAGGATTCATATTCTTCTGCCCCACGATCTGTAATGTATAAGCAACTCCACATGACATCACTCCTGCATATAAGATTGGTTTCCATGCAAGTAAGATCATGCTAATCTCCGGATGTTCAAAAAGCATCATTGGAACAAAACAAAGAATCCCGCAGATAAAAAACTGAATACATGACATTTTCACTCCATCATTAAATTGTGTAAAATAATCGATCACTAAAATATGAATCGAAAATGCAATTGCACCTAAAAATACATAGATATCCCCTTTTCCAATCGAAAATCCGTCCGTAATGCATAAAAAATAAAGTCCTGCAAGTGCGATCACAACGCTGATCCAGACGGATAATCCGCACTTTTTTCCTAAAAATAATCCCAAAATTGGAACAATGATAATATAAAATGCTGTAATAAATCCTGCTTTTCCTACAGTTGTATACATGATTCCAAATTGCTGCAAGGTGCTTCCTGTAGCTAATGCGACTCCGCAACAGATTCCGCCTAATAGCAATCTCTTTTTCTCCGTGAAGTTTGTTTTCTTCCTTACTTTTCCTCTGTTTAGAAACGCAATACACGGAATCAATACAATGCCTCCGATCAATGTACGAACACAATTAAATGTAAATGGTCCAACATAATCCATTCCAACACTTTGTGCAACAAATGCAGCGCCCCATATGATCGCAGCTAAAAATAATGATAATGATCCTTTGATCTGTTCTTTTTTCATACTTTTCAAACCTTCTCTTTCGTTAGCATATTGAATTTATTTTACTACGGTAGTTTTTTGTCTGCAAGTAAAAAGAAAGAATGCATCTTATGATCTGATATCGATCATAAATACATTCTTTCTTTTTAAGTTTAAGAATTGTATCTATATTTAATTTTATAGTTACCTATTTATAAAGGGTCAGTATTTCTTCCCCTACGTTACACTCTCCAATATGTTTCAATGAAATACTTGCGTATTCCGCATTATTACTGATAACTACCGGAGTCGTCATAACATATCCATCTACTCTCATATCTTCTAAGTCGAACTCACAGATGAGCTCTCCTTTTTTTACTTTCTGACCAGCTTCTACTTTCATATAGAAGCCTTTTCCACCTCGCTTTACTGTATCAAGCCCAAGATGTATCAAAACTTCTGCTCCATCTTTGGATTCCATAGCAAGGGCATGTTTTGTCCTAAACACTGCTGCGATGATCCCATCTACTGGTGCATATAGTTTTCCTTCTTCTGGTTTAACTGCAAAGCCTTCCCCTAACATTCCACCAGAAAATGCCTCATCTCCAACTTCTTCTAGTTCAATCACGCATCCTTTGATCGGACAGGCGATACTTTCCTGTTGCATTTTATCTTTGGAATGTGTATTTTCTTTTAGTAATTGTTTGATTTCTTTCTTTGCTCGTCTTGTCCTTAAATAATCTTCCAGTTCTGATTTTAGCACCGTTACATATGGACCATAAATGATCTGAATGCTGTTTCCTCGTTTCAAAATTCCCCTTGATCCTGTTTCTTTGATCATGGCATCATCCACCAGACTTATATCTTTCAGTCCACATCGAAGTCTTGTAACACAACAGTCAATATCACCGATATTCTTTTTGCCTCCAAGTCCCGCTGCGATCTTTGCTAATAATTCTTCTGAAAAATCTTCTCTGTATTCATATTCTGGCTCTTCTTCATATTCTTGTGCTGGTTCTTCTTCCCTTCCCGGTGTTTTGATATCAAATTTCAAGATCAGAAAATGGAATAAGAAATAATACACTATGAAATAAACAATTCCCAGTGGAATGACCATCATCCAGTTTGTTTTTTCTTGTCCTTGCATGATTCCAAAAAAGAACAGATCGATAAGCCCTCCAGAAAATGTTAATCCAACTGTAATCTTCAATACATGCATCATCATATATGCAAGTCCTGCAAAAACACAATGTATTCCATATAATCCAGGTGCAATAAATAAAAATGTAAATTCCAACGGTTCCGTAATTCCTGTGAGCATTGATGTTAATGCTGCTGAAATCATAAGTCCACCGACAACTTTTCTCTGTTCAGGTCTGGCACAACGGTAAATTGCAAATGCCGCTCCTGGCAATCCAAAGATCATCAATGGGAATTTTCCTGCCATAAATCTTGTTGCTTCCACATTAAAATGTGTTGTTGCTGGATCTGCTAATTGAGCAAAAAAGATATTTTGTGCCCCATCGATCATTTTCCCAGCAACTTCCATCGTTCCACCTAGCGATGTCTGCCAGAACGGGAGATAAAATACATGATGAAGTCCAAATGGGATCAATGCACGTTCCATCACTCCATAAATAAACGTCCCTAAATAGCCTGAAGCTCTCACAATTCCTCCAATGGAATACATCAGATTCTGGATCGGAGGCCAGATAAAGAACATTAATATTCCAACTCCAACATATACAATGGTACAAATAACCGGCACTGCCCTTGTTCCGCCAAAAAACGATAAAACTTCTGGAAGTTTTATTTTATAAAAACGGTTATGAAGATACCCGACACCAAGTCCGACAAGAATTCCTCCAAATACACCTAACTGTAGTGATGTTATTCCAAGAATCTGATCCGTTGCTCCCGCATGCATTGTATATGTATCACCATACAATGATAACATCGATGAAATAGCTTCGTGCATAACGAAAAAAGACAATGCCCCTGATAATGCTGCTACCGCTTTCTCTGCCTTTGCCATCCCAATTGAAACTCCCATTGCAAATATCAACGGAAGATTGCCAAATATAATACTTCCACAATCACTTCCAACTTTAATTACTCCATACAAAACAGTCCCCGGACCCATGATCTTCATCAGATGATAGGCCCGAAGCATTGTTTCATTTGTCAAAGATCGTCCAATTCCAAGCAAAAGACCTGCAACTGGCAAAACAGCGATTGGAAGCATAAATGCACGTCCGACTCTTTGCAAGACGCCAAATACCTTTCCTGTTTCCTTCATATAAAACTTCCTTATTCTATATATTCTTATAATCCTTCTTTATCTATTATGGTCATGATCATAATGTGGAGATCATGACTTCCATATCTCCATCAAAAGTAACTTCTTTCTGATCGGAACAGATCACAAAATGGTCACCTTTCTTTACTTCATTTCCTTCAAAAATTCCTGTTCCCTCTATGATGCTTACCATCATAAATGGTTCGTCATTCTTGATCACATTTTTTCCATTCAACTGATAACGATCCACTTTAAAGAATTCACTGTCAACATATCTTGTCTTTGTACCATTCTCAAGAATTGTCTGCGGAAATTCTTTGTTCTGATCAATATCTGCTGGTACATTTGTCACATCAATAGACTGCTGTACATGAAGCTGCCTTTCATTTCCATCCGCATCTTTTCTATGATAATCATAAACACGATATGTAATATCAGAAGACTGTTGTGCTTCATAGATCAGCGATCCGCTGCAGATCGCATGTAATGTTCCAGATGGAATATAGAAGAAATCTCCCGCTTTGATCTTGAATGAATTTAACAGATTGTCATAATCATCATTCTCGATTGCTTTCACAAATTCATCTTTTGTCTTTGCATGGTGTCCCATGACCATCTTTGTTCCTTCATCCGCTTGAAGAACAAACCAACATTCTGTCTTTCCTAAAGAATTCTCATGTTCTTTCGCATACGCATCGTCTGGATGCACCTGTACGGACAGGTCATTTTTTGCGTCAATGATCTTTACAAGTAATGGGAACTGGTCTCCTTCGATATTTCCAAATAATTCTCTGTGGTTTTCAAATAACCAGGATAATGTTTTTCCTTTATATTCTCCATCTGCGATCGTACAATCTCCATTCTTATGTGCAGAAATTGCCCAACACTCTCCTGTGTGATCACTCGGAATCTCATATCCATAAATATCTTTTAATTTTGTTCCACCCCAGATCATTTCTTTAAAAACTGGATTCATTCTTAAAATATGTCCCATAGCCATCTTCTCCTTCTTTACCTTGTAACTCCAAAAATTACATTTATTTTTTAATCTTCGCATTCTTCTTTGATGGCATAAAATTACGTTTCAACACATCAAAAAAGCTTAAAGAACGCACCAGACGTTCGGATGGTATATACTGGTTGATCGCACGCAACACTTTCTTAGGTTCTTTTGATGAAAATGAAAATGTTCCATTTTTCTTTGTCTGGATCGCATAACGTGGGATTTTCTTTCCTTTAAACATCACAGATGCGATCACATAATCAACTTCTTCCCATGGAATCTGAATATAATCATTGACATTTCTTGTATTAAAGAATTCAAATCCTTTGTCTCCAACCATGATCTTTCCATAGTTTGTAAGTCCCTGATACGATGTTGCTTCCACAACAACATCAACTCTTGTATTAATTGATTGTGCCATAAGCTTTCCTCCGATTCTGTAGGTTCTTCTTTATTTATTCTATACAATTTTCTTTGCTTATACAAGATGACTTTTCGTTCATTCTTACCGATATGTTTTTTATATTCTTCTTATATAAGCAAAAAGCCCGGACTTCCGGGCCTTTTGTATATGTGCTAGATCATCTCTTATAATAATCCGATAACGTGTCCACCAATACCAATGATAAATAATGCGATGATGATGATGATTGGAGAAACGTTTTTCTTTAATAACCACATGCATAACAGTGTTAGCAGTAATGGTACAAATCCAGGGATCAATGAGTTTAAGTTATCCTGAAGAGTTGTAACTTTTGTTGGATCAAGTGCCATACCGGATGCCTGCTGTGTTAATGCTGTTTTGATTCCTTCAGCTCCTGCTGGAAGTTTAGCCCAATCGATGTAAGCTCCTTTACTTAATGTAACCTTAGATACTACAGGTGTAAAGTTGATACTTACCCAACGTTCGATCAAGGCACCAAGGACGAACATACCAAGGATAGATGCTCCCTTTGTTACTTTCTGAAGTAATCCACCTGATAAGTCTTCTGTGATCTTTGTTCCTACATTGTAACCAAATTCCTGTGTATACCACATGAATGCCCAACGAATTACATTCCATAATACGAAGAATAAGATTGGTCCAAGGATACTTCCACCCATTGCAAGGGAAGCTCCTAAAGCTCCAAGGATAGGTCTTGCTGTGAACCAGAATACTGGATCACCAACACCAGCTAAAGGTCCCATCATTCCGACTTTAACACCTTGGATCGCACTGTCTTCTACAGGTGCACCATTTGCTTTATCTTCTTCCAGAGCCAGTGTAACACCGATAACTGGAGATGCAACATATGGATGTGTATTGAAGAATTCCAGATGACGTTTTAATGCTGCGATCTGATCTTCTTTTGTTGTATATAATTTCTTGATAGCTGGGATCATTGCGAAACACCAACCACCATTCTGCATACGTTCATAGTTCCAAGAACCCTGAAGGAAAGTAGAACGTAATGCTACAGACAATCTATCTTTTTTACTTAATTGAACTTTTTTCTCTGCCATTTTTCTTACCTCCTTCTTAATCAATAATCATTTAAAATATCGCCTAATGGGTCACCAGTATTGCTTCCACCGTTACCAGATCCTGCATTCTCAGACAGTTTCAGGTAGATCAGTGCCATAGATACAGCGATAACACCTAATGCGATCAGTGTTAAGTCTGAAACAGCAGCCAGACAGAAACCAATTGCGAAGAAAGGCCATACTTCTTTTGTAGCCATCATGTTGATAACCATTGCGTAACCTACGGCTACGACCATACCACCACCGATGGACATACCATCTGTTAACCATGCTGGCATACTATTTAATGCTGCAGCTACGGCAGATGATGGAATTGCAAGTAATGCTGCTGCTGGGATCGCGATACGGATACCCTGTAAACAAACTGCAATGATATGCCATGCTTCTACACCTTTGAAGCTACCTTTTGCAGCAGCTGCATCCATCTGATGAACACAGATAACGGAAAGTGTACGAACGATCATTGTTAAGAATAATCCTGCTACTGCTAATGGGATTGCTACTGCGATGGCAGTATCAACACCAGCTCTTCCCTGTCCACCCTGAACAAGAATGATTGCAGATGCAACGGCTGCTAATGCAGCATCTGGGGCAACGGCTGCACCGATGTTAGCCCATCCTAAAGCGATCATCTGAAGACTACCTCCAAGGATGATGCAAGGAACAAGCTGTCCGGTTACAAGTCCGATTAATGTACAAGCTACTAATGGCTGATGGAACTGGAATTCATCCAAAACACCTTCCATACCAGCCAGGAATGCAACGATAACAACTAATACCATTGAAATAACTGACATGATAATTCCTCCTATATATTTTTCTAAATTGATTATTTAAGTTCTGCTTTCGCTTTCTTAAGCATTTCACCCATGTTTTCTGGAGAATCGCTTGGTACTTTACGTACATTAAATGTAACACCTTTGTCGATCAGTTTCTCGAAAGTTTCTACATCTTCTTTACCCATCGCAACAGCTTTTGTTACTACTACTTTACCTGTTGAATGTGCAAGTGATCCTAAGTTAACCTCTTTGATGTCAACTCCACCTTCGATTGCTTTTAATACATCCTGAGGTGTTTCAAACAGAAGCATTGCTTTTGTCTCACCAAATCTTGGATCTTTTGATACTTCGATCATCTTCCAGATTGGGATAACGTGTGCTTTTACTCCTGGAGGTGCTGCCTCAATGATCATTCTCTTACGAAGATCATCTTTTGATACGGCATCAGATACAACAATGATACGGTCTGGATTTACCATCTTTGTCCATGTTGTAGCCACCTGTCCATGTAATAAACGTGTGTCGATACGAGTAAGACCGATCTTGATGTGACCGTCTCCAAGTACTGTTCCTTCTGGGATCGCTCCCTGAGGTGCTGCCACAGCAGCTGGTGCAGCTTCTTCTTTCTTAGGTTCTAGAGATTCTGGATAGATTCTCACACCTTCTTTTCCACTTCCGGAAATCTGAGCTGCAACTTCATGTGCTGTGTCCATCATCATACGAGATGCGTATGCATCGATCAACATTGGAAGATTTAATCCAGCAACGATTGCCCATTTATCTTCATGTCCGGCAATTAATCCGTTAGCCTGATTAAATGGAGTTCCACCCCATAAATCAACCATAATCAGCACTTCATCCTGGTTTTCGAATCCGGCAATGGCATCTTCCATCTGTTTTTTGATGTCTTCTGGTCCCATACTTGGCTGTAATGTACAAGCCGCAACATTTGGCTGGTCACCAAAAATCATGGACCCGGACTGTAAGATACCCTTGGCGAAATCACCATGTGTAGCAAGAATAATTCCTACCATTTTTTATTCCTCCTTTTCTATATTTTCATAAGCTAATTAATTATATATATTATAAGAAAATTCTTATAAATAAAAAAACCTGATTCAAACCTGTAAATCTCCACCATCCAAATTCCCCTGCAAAAATACTTTCACAAAGAAACCTGGACTCTCTGGAAAATCCATGATTCAAATCAAGTTTAGCCTGCATTACCAGTAACAATCCTGATCAACAATATAAACTTTTATCTTGTCGTAACTCGCTTGATATGTACGGTTAAATACATAAGTTCTTCATCTGTAATATCATGATTGCAAGTCTTCTTCACGTAGTCTTTAATCTCATCTACGCATTCAATACATTCGTGATACTTATTCCTTATGATCTCCTGGAATTCTGTATCATCACTTTTCACTTCTTTGCCAATATAAACTCTTTGTGCAAAGAACTTCAGATGCGTGATAAATCTCTCATAGAAAACAGACTCCTTATCAATCTGCTCTCCAAAATGTTTATCCACGATCTTCAAAATATCATTCACAAGCTTCGTCATAGAAACCATCTCTGTCATGTCCAGATCAAGTTCCGCATTCACAATATGCAATGCAATGAACGCTGCTTCATCCTGTGGAAGCGTAACCTTCAGTTCTTTCTCTATCATACCGATCGCTACTTTCCCGATCAGATATTCCTGATAATAAAACTTCTTGATCTCCCATAAAAATGGATTCTGGAATGGTACTCCCATCTCAACTCTCTCAATCGCAAAATTGATGTGGTCTGTAAGTGAAACATATATATTATCATTAATATTCTTCTGTAATGTATCCTTCGCATACTGAATGATCTTATTACAAATCTTCACTCTCTCGATCGGAATATCAGTTAACATCTCCTGAAAACGCTGTGTCATACCATGATCTTTCATGACATAAGTCTTCTCAATCTGACTCAACTTAATCTCATCTCCCTTGTGCTTTTGAAAGCCAAGGCCCTTTCCCATCAGTACAACTTCTTTATGATTCTTGTCCTCTGAAATTACAATGTTATTATTTACAATTTTTGTAACCCGCACAACTTTACCTCATACTTCTCCAACGAAAAGACTTCCTGTTGCGCATTCACAAAAAAAATAAACCTCACTTATAAACTTCCCTTCTGTGAAATTCAATAAGTTGGTTTAGCCTGCACTACCAGTAACAATCCTCCTCGTAATCTCCTGTTAACTTATGTCTACATTTTAACAAGGTATCTTCACTTTGTCAATAGAATATTTAAGAATTATTTTATAATTTATTTATTTTTTTAAATAATTATAATTCTTTTTTGACTCCGTTAGGAACTATATCACAATTTTCTTTACTATGCAATAGGTCTTTTTGTCTGTTTTAGATATTTTTTCTCTTTTGGCGCAATTCCTTTGCTTTTAGAATGCTTGTATAATCAATCAAATTATGATATTATGAGGTATCAATTAAGAGGTATGATATTATGTTAAAATTAATTTCTATGATTGGATCCGTCATCGATAAAGCTCAGAAAGACCACGTTACAGCGTTTTCTGCGCAGGCTGCATTCTTTACGATCCTATCATTTTTTCCATTTATGATCGTATTGCTTAGTCTTACAAGATATTTTCCGATCACACCGAATGATATGATCGAACTGGTTCGCACCTATCTTCCACCAAAGTACAGTGGTATGGTAGTCCCGATCATCCGATCTTTAAACGGAAAACTTACTACTACGTATATGTCGATCACAATTCTTACATTATTGTGGTCTGCATCCAAAGGGATCTTATCCTTGATGACTGGACTTAATACGATTCATGAAATTCCTGAAAAGAGAAACTATTTTGTTTTGCGTTTTATCTCAAGTATTTATATTGGACTTTTCGCGATCGCAGTATTATTCGGTCTGATTCTTTTATTATTTGGTAATTCCCTGCTCATTCAGTTATATCGCTTTGAACCAGTCCTCGAGAATAAACATGTATTTTTTGCAACGATCCGTTTTTTCCTTGCATTTTTTACATTTATGGTCGTTTTTATCATTATGTATCGTTTTTTACCGAGTGAAAATTTCAAAACAAAGCAGATCCTTCCTGGAGCATTTTTTAGTTCTGCTGCATGGTTTGTATTATCATTTTTCTTTTCAATGTATTTTGATAATTTTTCTTTCTTTAGTACTATGTACGGAGGATTGACCAGTATCTTGTTAACTTTGTTCTGGTTGTATTTTTGTATGATGATGCTTTTTATCGGTGCAGAGATCAATCATTATTTCATCTCACAATCGTCAAAAAAGCCTGTAAAACCAAGAAACAAAAGACCTGACATTCCATATGAACTTAAATAGAAAGAATCCTGCACAGCAGGATTCTTTCTTGTCTTTTATAAAATAAATCGTTTTGGAATTCCATTTTCATATGGAATCTGTACTTCACCTTGGATCAACGGTTTTAAATATGTCAGTAATTCGTCTTTAATATCATTCCCTTCTTCATTGATCCATTCCATCGGAACTTTCTTTTCATAATTCGCAATCTTTGACAGATCAGAAAGTACGATTTCTACCTGATATGGATCATCTGAAATTCTTCGCACTGCAGACATTTTTCCACTCTTTCCGCGAATCGCACTGACAGCTGCAAATGCTCCAAGATTTCTTGATTCCATGATATCAGTCTCACTTAACATATATCCAGCACATCTCTGAAGGATGTTTAATTCTACAGATCTGACTTTACATCCGATCTTCTCTCCTACCAGTCCTTCCAGATATTTACCGACACCAGAAAGATATTTATGTCCAAATACATCTTCTTTTCCTGATTTTGTTTCTTCTCCAACGTAATTTCCGTCAGCAGTTTTTACACCTTCACTTACCGCAATAATGATGTTATTTTCTTTTTTTAATGCTTCATTTACATCTTCAATAAATCGATCTTCATCGAATGCTTTCTCACAAAGATAGATCAACTGAGGAACTTTTCGCCCTTCGATCCTTGCAAGTGCAGATGCGGCAGTCAACCATCCTGCATTTCTTCCCATAACTTCTACGATCGTTACGGATGGGACATCATAAACAAAGCAATCACACGCAATCTCGGTAAACGCAGTCGCGATAAATTTGGCTGCAGAACCAAATCCAGGGCAATGGTCAGTCTCTCCAAGATCATTATCGATCGTCTTTGGAGCTCCCATTACCTTAATGTCATCAATATTATGTTCTTCACAGTAAACAGACAGTTTATATACGGTGTCCATAGAATCATTTCCACCAGTATATATAAAATATCCTATGTCATTCTTTCTTAAAATACGGATGATCTCTTCAAATTCTTCTACATTTTCTTTGGGATTCCCCAGTTTCCATCGACAGGAACCAAGTGCCGCTGCCGGTGTGATCGCTAATAGATCTCTTTTTTCTTTTGTGTCACATACTTCATCGAGATTTACAAAATTCTCGTTCAGCACACCTTTAATTCCATTCAGAGCACCATAAACATGACCCACACGTCCACTCTCAATTCCAGCATCGATCACTCCTGTGATCGTCGCATTGATTGCTGCAGATGGTCCTCCTGACTGAGCAACTAGTAAATTCTTCATAAGTTTCTCCTTTATACTTTTATATTTGTTCAATCCCGATTATACCGTATTTCTTTTATTTTTTTCAACTTTTTTGACAAAATACCATATATTTTTACATTTGCTTTTTCTTTACGAATCCCTATTCATCTACTATAATTAACATAAACCGATCCTGAAATCTCATATAAAACATATATTTTCAGGATTTTAATATGACAAAATGGAGGTTTTTGGACATGAATCTAAATTTTATGAAACTTCGTGAACAAATGGAAAATCAAAAGGTTTCTTATTATCTTGTTCCAAGTGAAGATCCACATCAATCCGAATACGTAGATGATTACTTTAAATGCAGACAATACATCTCTGGTTTTACTGGTTCTGCCGGTACCTTTCTTGCTGGATGCGAAGAAGGATGGCTTTGGACTGATGGACGTTATTTTACGCAGGCCGAAGGACAGATCTCTTCTGATATCACATTGATGAAACAAGGGGTTTCCGGTGTTCCTACGATTCTTGAATTTTTGAAAGAACACCTGCAGGAAGGTGATACACTTGGGGTAAACGGCTTTACGATCTCAGCTTCTTACGGAAAAAAAATCGCAAAACTAGTGAAGCAGCATGGTGCATCTTTTCGTTTTGATCTTCGTTTTGTAGAAGAACTCTGGGCCAAAGATGATCGCCCCGCGATCACAAAATCCACAATTTACCGTCATGATATCAAATACAGTGGAGAACATACTGATTCAAAACTGGCACGTGTCAGAGAAAAAATGAAAGAACTTGATGCCAATGCATTTTTCTTATCCTCTCTTCCTGATATTGCATGGCTTTTTAACTTGCGTGGAGATGACATTGCATGCACTCCATTATTTTATAGTTATGCATGGATCACGATAGACAAATGTTTTCTTTTTCTTCGAAAAGATTGTATTTCAGCAGTTGCTTTTCAACGTTTTAAGGAACACGGCATTTCCATCCTCGATTACACAGAAGTTAGTGCTTTCTTAAAAGACCAACATGAAACTGTTTTGTTAAATCCAGATCTTACAAACTATCTGCATTATAATCTCTTATTCAAATGCAAGATCATTGAAGATAAGAATCCAACAGAACTAATGAAAGCTATAAAAAATGACATTCAGATTGATCATTTGAAAGCATGCCATATCAATGATGGGATCGCTATGACAAAATTTATGTACTGGCTTAAGAAAAACGTCGGAAAAATCCCTATGACAGAACGTATGATCTCTGACCATCTCGAGGAAGAAAGAAAAAAACTACCCGATTACATGGGCCCTAGTTTCGAGACAATCTGTGCTTATAAAGATCATGCTGCAATGATGCATTATCAATCCACTGAAGAATCCGATGTCGATGTCAAAGCTGAAGGTATGCTTCTCATTGATTCCGGTGGACAATATTATGGTGGTACAACCGATGTCACAAGAACTTTTATTCTTGGACCAATTTCAGAGGAAGAAAGGAAATACTTTACACTGGTATTAAAATCTATGCTGACTCTTGCCAATGCAAAATTCCTGTTTGGCTGCAGAGGAAGTAATCTTGATATTCTTGCAAGAGAACCTCTCTGGGAAGATGGCGTTGATTATCGTTGTGGAACCGGACATGGTGTTGGATATTTTCTTGGTGTTCATGAAGGTCCAAACGCTTTTCGTTGGAGATCAAATCCCGAAAATCTTGACGCAGTACTACAGCCAGGTATGGTCATCACAGATGAACCAGGTGTTTATGTTCCTGGAAAATACGGAATCCGTACAGAAAATATGCTGATCTGTAAAAAATGGCAGCAAAATGAATACGGTGCTTTCCTTCATTTCGAACCCCTGACACTTGTACCGATCGATCTTGACGGTGTTGACCTTTCTTTATTTAACGAAAAAGAAAAACAATTGTTAACTGATTACCAGCAGTTCGTATATGATACACTTTCTCCACACCTTAACGAGGAAGAATCTGCATGGCTTCATACACTCACACTTTGAATCTTACAAGAGCCTTTCTTAACAAACAAAATGGCAGGAACTTTTCATCTTACATATAGTTCCTGCCATTTTCTTATCTTTTATTCTTTTGTCTTGATCCACTGCTCCTTAAGCTTCTGATACGTCCCATCATTATTGAGAACCTGAAGTGCTACATTAAACTGATCCAGATATTTGTATCCCTTCACAAACATAATCCCATAATTACTTTCCTCGGAATTAAGTTGTTCATTCAACACACTAAGATTCGTATTATCTGCATGTTCTTTCATATAATTCTGGATTCCTGTTGTATCATAAATCGTTGCATCGATCGTTCCTTTTTCAAGATCGTTCCATACTTTTGTAATGTTTTTATAATATGTGATCTTGTTATCCTCTGACAAATAATCCTCCGCATATTGTGCACTGGATGTTCCTTCTACAACACCGACCTTCTTCTCTGTAATCTCCTTACGATCTGTGATCTGGCTGTCTTTTCTGACCACGATCTGAAGATATGTTTCATAATAAGTGTCTGTAAATGAAAACTCTCTCTGTCTTTCATCTGTGATTGAAATTCCTGCGATTGCAAGATCTAATTCTTTGTTCTTGATCTTTTGCTCTAATTTCTTCATATTCATTGGATATAATTCATATTCAAAGCCCAGATATTCACTGAGTTTATCAAGAAGATCAATATCAAACCCTGTGATCTTCTTCTGCTCACTGTCATAATATGAAAATGGCGCCATATCATTCGATACACCAACCTTTAATTTCATTCCTTTCATTGTTCCTTCAACTTTATCTGCCTGAATAACTTTCGCAGCCTTCGTTTTCTCTGTCTTTTGTTTCATCCATGGAACGTTGCATCCACCAAGACAAAAAATAAGTCCAACCATCATAAGCGATGCTAATATCTTCTTCATCTTTACTCTCCTTTGATCGTATTTATCCTCATCATAGCACCTAAAAAAATATAAGTCAATTTCCTCTTCCATTTTTTTCAACGTATAAATTCCACCAGATCTGTACATGATTTTATTATACGAATCACAAATGGAGGAACTTATTATGGCACGAAAAAAAGTAGAAATCTGTGGCGTTAACACTTCTTCTCTCCCTTTACTTTCTGAAGAAGAAAAAGAAGATTTATTTGAGCGGATCGAGCAAGGTGATCTTCTTGCCAGAGAACATTATATCAAAGGAAATCTACGACTTGTTCTTAGTATCATCCAACGATTTTCAGGAAGCAGTGAAAATGCAGATGATCTTTTTCAAGTTGGCTGCATCGGTCTTATGAAAGCCATTGATAATTTTGACCGGAATCTAAATGTGAAATTCTCTACTTATGCTGTTCCCATGATCATTGGTGAAGTCAAACGCTATCTTCGTGATAATCATAGTATGCGTGTAAGTCGTTCTCTTCGTGATACCGCATATAAAGCGATCAATGCAAGAGAAGTTCTTACCAAAAAATTAAATCATGAGCCTACAATCGACGTCATTGCAAAAGAAATCGATATGAAAAAAGAAGATGTCTTATTTGCACTTGATGCGATCGCAACCCCTCTTTCTCTTTATGAACCTGTTTATCAGGATGGAGGTGATACTCTTTACCTTATGGATCAGGTAAAAGATAAAAAAAACAAAGAAGATAGCTGGGTGGAATCCATTGCCTTAAAAGAAGCAATGGAACATCTTCCAGATCGAGAATATGATATTATCAAAATGCGATTCTTTGAAGGGAAAACACAAACAGAAGTTGCAGACGAAATCGCCATTTCCCAGGCACAAGTCAGCCGTCTGGAAAAAAACGCCCTAAAACACATGAAGAACCACTTAGTGTGATTCTTCAATATCTTATAGTATATGTTTCTTCTTCAAAATATACACCGCGATCAAACAGACGATCAAAGAAAAAATCGAGATTGCTGCAAACCCATATGCTTTCGTCGCAAACGGCATTCCAACACCATTGACATTCATACCATACAATCCCGAGATCATCGTTGGCAATTCCAAAATAATCGTGATCGCTGCCAAGAATTTCATAACCTGATTCAGGTTATTATCAATGATCGATCCAAACAAAGACATCGTACTTCGCAGGATATTATGATAAATATCCGTCATCTCCATCGCCTGTTTATTCTCAATGATGACATCTTCCAACAGTTCTTCATCTTCTTCATAATGTCTAAGGCCAATATGTTTTCTTAATTTCTCCAACACTACTTCATTTGATTTTAATGCTGTTGTAAAATAAACTAGGCATTTCTCTAAATCATACAATTGGATCAAGTCTTTGTTCTCATATGTCTCATGCAACAGATCTTCCACTTGATTTGCTCTCTGGTCGATCACACGCAGATAATACAGGAACAACGCTGCATTATTGTAAAGAATCTGATATACAAATCTTGTCTTCATAAATGTATAAAAATTTGATACCAGTCCATCAACAAATTGTTTTAAGATATTCGTTTGCTCCAAACAAACAGTAAAGACGATCTTATTAGTAATAAAAATCCCAAGCGGTATCGTCTCATACCATTTCTTTTCTTCCTCTTCCTCTACAACCGGAATATTCACAAGGATCATTGTATAATCATCTTCATTCTCCAGTCGGGAACGTTCTTCCGTATCCAGTGCTGCCTTAAGATCATCCATATCAATCTTATAATCTCTCGAAATATTCATGAGTTCCTCCATCGTTGGATCTGTGATCATCACCCATGATTCCAATTCGATATGATCTAATTCTTCTAACTCTTTATGTCCTTCATAATTCTTATAAATCTGGATCATCTTACCGCTCCTTCCTGCTTCATTCTTATTAAGTATAACTGATAGCAAAAGCTTCGTCCAGTAAAAAAAGAAATGTGTGTTTGGCACATTTCTTTTTGATAAATTCTTATATGATCATCTCAGATCCTTATTCAAATGGGTATTTCATTCCCCACTGTGTCTTAATACTTGTTAAAATTCGCATCGTATCTTTTGTAATGATCTGGCAATCATCCTCCAAGTTTCCTTCGATCGCTGCTTCCATTGCTTCTACCTCATATTTTAAAGCATCTTCTGTCTTTCCTTCTTCAACTGTCTCAACTTCTCCAGTTGCCGTATTGGTGATCGTTGCTTTGCATGCTCTTGGATATTCATATACTTCAATATATCCCTTATCACCTGTCACAACTCCTCGTTTTGGCTGTTTTGCACGAAGTGTCAGACACATAACAACCATCTCACCTTTTGTATTCTTCATAATGATCCCAGATTGTTCATCTGCACCTGTCTCTAAATATTCTACAGTCGTAAGAATCGTATTTGGCATCTCACTTAAAAATGTTCTCGCAAATGCTGTTGCATATACTCCAATATCCAATAAAGCTCCGCCAGCTGCTTCTAATGCAAAAAATCTCTGTGTAGAATCATAACCTTTGTTACTTCCAAAGTTTACCTGTACCATCTTTGTATTACCGATCGCACCTTCTTTGATTCGTTCTTTTAATTTCTTATATAAAGGCATATGTGAAATTGTCATTGCTTCTCTGACTACCACACCTTTTTCTTCAGCAAGTTCCAGCACTTCTTCTAACTGTGCTGCATTCACTGTGATCGCTTTTTCACATAAGATATGCTTTCCTGCATTGACTGCCTGCTTCATATTTTCATAATGCATACTATGTGGTGTTGCAACATAAATGATATCGATATTTTCATCTGCCAGCATCTCTTCGTATGTTTTAAAAACATGTTTTACTCCATATTTGTCTGCAAACTTTTCTGCTTTCTCTGGTGTACGATTGGCTACTCCGTAAATTTCATGTCCCATCTTCTGAAATGTTGCTGCCATCTCATTCGCAATTGTTCCACAACCTAAAATTCCCCATGTACTCATCTTATCTTTCCTTCTTTCTTACTTGATCACTCTGATTCCTTCTTCACCTGCAACCAATGCTTTTGTTGCAACCTGATAAAATAATGATGTCTCGATCACCCCTGTGATCATCTTTAAGTTTTTGTCAATCTCTTCTAGTTCTGGTAAAGTGTCATAATAAACTTCCAGTAAATGTTCATCACGTTTCTTCACTGTTGCACCCATTGCTTCCACCTGACTTGTCACATAGTTCACTGCTTCTGGAATAATATCTAATACAACTGGTACTTTATTATTTAACTTATCTGTTACTTTCGTTTCATCGACCAGTAATACATATTCTTTTGCCATCTTTGCAATAACCTTCTCTAATGTGTGAATTCCGCCTCCACTTTTATATGCATCAAGATCAGAATCAACCTGATCACACCCGTCAAATGCAATTTCGATCTCTTTTACTTCTTTGGTATCAACAATTTCTAATCCAAGCTTTTTACATACTTGTGCTGTATGATCTGATGGTGTCACAACTTTGACACCTTTCCTTGCTTCTTTGATATATTCTGCAAGATAACTGATCGTCTCTCCACCACCAAGTCCGATAATCCCATGATCTGGCACAAGATCAAGTGCCGCTTTTGCACATAAACGTTTCACTTTATTCCTCCTCTATGTTTTTGCAAAGTTTTATTTTATAGATTTATTTTATCATGAAGTTTTATTTTGTCAATCCTACATTGCATTTTTCTTTGATTCATTATAAAATGATAATAAAAAAGAAAGGAGTTTTTCGTTATGAAGAAAACCATAAAAGACCTTTTTAAACTGATCACTGCCATCACTACCGTTGCTGGTATTTTATATGTTGCCCGTGATCAGATCAAAGCGATCATTGCAAAGATTAAAGAAGTATCCGATGATGATTTTGACGATGATTTCGATGACGAATCTTTTGATGATGATTCTTTTGATGATGATGAGATTTTCCCTGAACCATCAAAAGACGACAGAGATTATGTTTCTATCAACATCACAGATACTGATGATGATCCATCCGTAGCTGAAGAAGAAACACAAGAAACAGAAACTCCATCCGAAGAATCTGACGAAAAAGAATAATTCGTAAATCGAAAAAGACAGATGAGAAGAATCACCTCATCTGTCTTTTTTCTCACATCATCACTTCTTTGGAATTTTGACTTTTTTCGTTTTTGAATATTTTCCAAAGTATTTCTTGGATTGATATGTTTTATATGCACGTACTTTCACATAATACATCTTTTTTCTTTTTAACTTTCGACTCTTATACGTACGGGTCCGATTGCCTTTATATGTTTTAACAACTTTATACCGGCCTTTCTTTCCCTTCCTTAAATATACTTTATATCCACTGGCTCCGCTTACTTTTTTAATCTTTACTTTTATTCTTCTTCCCGATTTCTTTGCCTTTATCACTGGTTTCCCCGGTTTTGTGATACATTTTGCGATATTGGAAGATGAACCATTCACAACCTTGCATAAATTTCCAGCATTTGTATATGTAATGGAACGATATGGCACAATTTTATAATAATATGTCTTCCCAGATTTTAACTTAGAATCTGTATAGGAAGTCTCCTGTGTTGAAACTGTTTTTATCTTTTCATATCGCTGTTTCCCAGAATCATAACGATAGATTGCATAACCACTGACACGATCAAGTTTCTTCCACTGAAGAAAAATCTTTGATGTAGATTTTATATTTGCCTTTAATGTCATCTTATCTAACGGCTTGATCGTTGCCTGATGTCCTAGTCTCACAAAATCTGTGACTTCTCCGATGATACATCCGTCTTCATATTCAATCATCAGATCATCGAACACACACTGCTTTGTATCTAAACTGTATTGATACAGGTCATTGACCAGTTCTTCTTTTAACTGCTTGATATAAGTTGGTTTCAGACGGATATTCACTGTATTATAAGCCTTGATACCTTGATTCTGAGCCTTGATATCGTATGATCCATCCGAAAATGTATAATTCCCACTTTGGTATAAATGAAATGCTTTCACTCCCTGATTTCCTTGTGACTGATAGGTAAAAGAAATCTGTGCATTATCCTGATACACATCAACAATCCCAGAGGAGCGATATTGCTCTCCATCTAAAACGCCCCATGTACCAGACCATGAACTTAACGTTTGAAATCCTGTATCATGCACATCTCTTATGTATGGTGTCATGTAAGCGATCGCAATCTCCCTGATCACATCATTGCCTTTTTTTACAAGAATCTTCCCATCCCAGTTTAAATCAGTCGAAACATACCGATTCGAAAAATTCACACAAATCTTTGCGGTATTCTTAGACGCAGATATAACCTCAACCTCAAGATCCTTTTTGGCCTGTTCATTTGAATCGTCGATCAAAACTTCGATGTCACTTAGATCAACCGTCTCCGAAGTAAGACATAAAATACGGTCTTTCGGCATCATGATCGCACCTTCTCTGTCCCTTGTAGTTGCAGACAATGTATATACTGTCTCTCCTTTACTATTCGTAAACGGCACATCTTTATCATTCTCAGATTCCTGTGTTACCTTGACCAGATTTTCTGTCTTCTCTCCATTCTCCTGTGCATATACTGTTACATTCAAACTTATGATCAGTATGAAGACAAACAAAAGTATATTCTTCGCTGTTCTCATCAGTTTTCCTCCATTATTCAAAAAGAATCCTGCAAAGCAGGATTCTACACATTTAAAACGGCTTATCTTGTTGCCTCATTTAACATTCTCTTAAGATCATCCACACTGTAATGATAATGTGTATTACAGAAATGGCAGTTTACTTCAATTGGCTCTCCATCATCAATCATGTTCTGAATCTCTTTTTTCCCAACAGAAATCACTGCTTTTTCTACTCTCTCTTTGGAACAGTTACAATGAAATTGTGTTGGAACTTTCTCATAGATCTTCATATCCATATCACCTAAAAGATCCTCCATCATCTTCTCTGGTGTATGTTCATGCTCTAATGCATAAGTTACGGATTTGAATTCTGCGATCTTCTTCTCTAACTTACTGATCGTCTCTTCCTCTGCATATGGCATCATCTGAATGATAAATCCACCTGCCTGACGAACCGTGTTATCTTTGTTCATTAAAACTCCAAGTGCTACAGATGTTGGAATCTGCTCACTTGCCGCAAAATAATATGTTAAATCTTCTGCGATCTCTCCAGATACTAAATGTGTCTGTCCTGAATAAGGCTCTTTTAATCCAATATCCTTGATCACTGTCAAAACACCTAAATCTAATGCTTTCCCAACATCTAATTTTCCTTCTTTACTTGGAGGAAGCATCACATCTGGATTATTTACATACCCTTTCACATTTGCCTTAGAATCAGCTGTTACTGTCAACCCACCGATCGGTCCACTGCACTGAATCTGTAATGTGATCACATCACTGTCATTCTTACACATACTTCCCATCATAGCTCCGGCTGTTAATAATCTTCCAAGTGCTGCCGTTGCTACCGGACTTGTATTATGTTTCTGTCTTGCTGTCTCCACGACATCTTTTGTATATGCAGCAAAAAAACGAACCTGGTCATTTGCTGCTGTTCCTCTGATAATATAATCGTTCATCTTTTTTCCTTTCAATTTACAATATAATATAATCTTTGTGTATCTTCTTTAACTTCATCCATTGTCTCTGCATCCAGAACACGCACGGATGAAAATCCCGCTTCATAAAGAAAGCTTACAACCTCTTCTTGTTCGTAAGCTTTCTGTAAATGTAATTCTTCGTACTTGTTATATGTACCTTGCTCATTCTGAATAAACAGGCTCAACTGATATTCATTGATACGTTCTTCTTCATCATAAAAATTATCCCAGATAAAGCTCGCATCCTCACGATCTTCTGCAAATGTATTGCACGCAAGGATCTCTTTATACTTATAATGACTGTTCATATCAAATACAAACACACCATCTTCTTTTAAAAATTCTCTGACTCTTCTGAATGCTTCTTTTAAATCTTCTTCCTCTAGAATATAATTCATACAATCGCAGATACTAACCGCTGCATCTACCTGCTGCGGAAGCTCTAATGACACCATGTCCTGCAATACATATAAAATATGATCATCCTCTTCACTAGCCGCGATCTCCAGCATATCCATAGAATTATCAACAGCCGTAACCTGATAACCTTCTCTTGCAAGCTTTCGTGCCATCTTTCCTGTCCCACATCCAAGATCTAATACCTGTGCATCTTTATCAATCTTATATTCTTTAAATATATTTAAAATATTTAAAAGCCATTCATCATATGGGGTCTGATCCATAAATTCATCATACACCCTTGCAAAATCTCTGTAACTTTCCATCTTATCCTCTTATAGTAATGGTGCCAGTAATCGTAAGACACTCTGCGTCAATGTTTTTCTTAAATTTCCTTGACACATCTCTTTTGTGATCCTCTGGCTGATCTCAAATGTTTTCTCCATATCATGTTTTAACTGCATAACTGCATCATTCTTATACATAAAAACACCATTTTCAAAATGCAGATAAAGGCTTCGATAATCCATGTTGATCGTTCCAACTGTTGCCACCTTATCATCACTTGCAAAACACTTTGCATGAATAAACCCAGGAGTATATTCATAAATATGAATTCCAGCTTCCACCAACTGCTTATAATAAGATTGTGTCAATAAGAATACTAACTTCTTATCTGGAATTCCAGGAGTTACGATCTTTATATCAACTCCTCTTTTGGCAGCAAGGCAAAGAGCTGTTGTCATCTCGTTGTCAATGATCAGATATGGGGTGTAAATATAAACATAATGATTTGCAGTATTAATGATATTTAAATATACGTTCTCTCCAACGATCTCATGATCTAATGGATTATCCGCATAAGGTTGTATAAATCCCTTTCCATTAAAGGCATCTTCATAATGCTTATGTGGCAGAAAGGCTCCATATCCTTCATCTGTCTTACGGATCGCATTCCATACCTGCAAAAACATAACAGTGAAATTCCACACTGCATCTCCCGTCACCTTAAGTCCGGCATCTTTCCAATATCCAAAACGTTCAACCTTATTAATATATTCATCAGATAAATTCAATCCACCAGTATATGCTGTATGCCCATCGATCACAACTACTTTTCTATGATCTCTGTTATTCCATGCCGTTGAAACAAATGGTTTGATCGGATTAAATGGCATCGCCATGATCCCAAACCGCTCAAGCTCTTTGTAATATTTATAAGGGAGCAGATCCACACATCCTACATCATCGTACATAAAACGTACTTCAACACCATCATTGACTCTGTCTTTCAGAACTTCCAAGATCGTATCCCACATATATCCTCTTGAAACAATAAAAAATTCCATAAAGATATAATGCTTTGCCTTCTTAAGGTCCTCGATCAGTTCTTCAAACATTGCCTCTCCCGATGGATAATACTTCGCATCGGAATTCTCGTAAATCGGATATCCACCATACTGATCTATATACTTTGCCTGTCCTGCGACCTGATAATCTTCCTGTTCCAGTCGTTCCATCACTCCATAATCCTGTCCAAGCAGAAATTCTGTATCCTCGATCGACTGTTCAAGTTCCATACGGAGCTTCTTCGCTGGCTGCTTATCTCCCAAGACCAGATATAAGAATCCGCCAAAAATCGGAAACAAAAGGATTGGTATCGTCCATGCAAGTTTATACGCCGGATTATCATCTTTATTCGCAATATAGATCACAACAGTAATGCTGAATATGCGAAATACCCATTCGATCGCTTTGGAATATTCTCCGATCACCACAACCATATAGGTCATCCAGATCATCTGTAAAATGATCGCAACGGTCACGAATACCAGTCTTCGAAGTAAAAATTTAAGAATTTTTGAAATTGGTTTTGTTAAATATTCTGCTATCTTCATCTTACGTCCTTACCTTCTTCAAAAGCTACTTCTTTTCATCTTAACATAGATACCATTCAATTTCAATTTTTATTTCATGAATCCTGACATCATGCAGCCTCCCGCTGCCCCGCATTCCATGATCTTTGTAATATTTTCTTCATTAATTCCACCAATTCCATACACCGGAATCTTGACCGCATTTACTACATCCGTCAAAAATTCAAGTCCCCTTGGCGGCAAACCTTTTTTACAATCTGTCACAAAGACATGTCCTGCAAACACAAAATCCACCCCCAGTTTCTGTGCTTTTATCGCCTCTTCTGGCTTATGGATCGATGTGCTGACAGATTCAAAATCAGACAGATTCCCCGCTTCTTTTAAAAATACCGGATATGGAAGATGAATCTTCTTGATTCCAAGTCTTCTTGCCACATCGATAAAATTATGAATGGTTAAGGAAGCACCATTTCTGTCACAGATTTCCTTACATTTCTCTGCGATCTCATAGTACTCTTCTTCTGACAGATCCTTTTCTCTTAATACGATCGTTTTCACATCTTTCTTTGACAGATCCTCGATCACATCAAAAAATGGTCGTTTACATAGATTTCTATTTGTCACTGCGATAAAACATGGTTTGTTCATTTTAACTTCCTTTCGTATTTTCCTGACTTTCCTTCTGCTTTCTTATCTTACGGTTCATGATCCCGCCTAATCTTCCTGTTTCACTGGCTGATAATGACTTCCATCCACTCTTCTTTAATTGATCAAGCAGACCAAGTTCTGCAGCAGTTTCATATTTTAACCGTTCCATCTCATTCATTTCTTCGAATGTCTTTTCTATAAAATCCTTTTCCTTTGGCATGATCTTCTTCCTTTCTGATTTGTCATTTTCTATTCTTAGAATATGACAAATCAGAAATTTCATACATGCACGGGAATTGTTTTTTGCAAGGTTACAGAATAAATGTAAATTTCTTTTACACACTTTCCTGTGATTTTTTCCAATGCTTGTTGGTAAGATTCCATCTGTGCACGATAACGTCTGATCAAAATATCCTCTTCCCCTTCTCTGACCCGGTCTGTTTTATAATCTACCAAAATAATTTTATCTTCTTCCTCAAAATATACATCAATAATTCCCTGAACAACAACAAAATCATCCGTTTTTGCATCTTTGTTCATGTCAGAAAATGGAATTCCCGTCACAAACTGCCGTTCTTTATAAAGCAGTTTCTTCTGTGCTGCCTCTTTCATCCTCTTCCCAAGTTCTGATCTCGTCAGAGCGAGGATTTCTTTTCGATAGATTACTTTTTCATATTCTTTTTTTAATTTTCCAAGAGAGATCCATCTTTCGATATCTTCGTTTAAACTTTTCATTGTATAGTCTTTGGAAAAATCTAGTAATTCAAAAACTTTGTGAATGATCGTACCTTTGGATGCCGCTGAAATCTTTTCAGTTTTCTTGACAAATGATGGTATCCTTTTTTCTTTCTCCATAGAAACAGATGAATACATCACTTCCTCAGTATCTGCTGCCTGACTCATACGTTTGATCTCTGATACAGAATATTTTAAACGACCTTTTGTCTCTGCCTCATTACGGTAATGATATGCAAATCTCTCTTTCAGCACTTTTACATTTTCTTTTGGAATCTGATCATTTAGACGTTCATAGAAAATCTGTCGGTTCATCTCATGAAGAAGTTCATTTCCTTCCTGCTGCCACAAAAGATCTTCCAGAGTATAGAGCTTCAATCGATAATCCTGTTTTGGAATCATCGGAAGTGCCTTTTTGATCCAGTCAAAATAACTCCTTCCGCTCAAACGATCGATCGCTGTGACCTCTCCTTTTGCATTCCAGTCAATATCATCTTTCTTGATCCCAGTCAAGATCAGTTTTTCTTTTGCCCTTGTCATCGCAACATAAAGAACTCTTAATTCTTCTCCTAAAGACTCTCGTGTCATCTGATTTTTGATCAGATTCTTTAAGATCGTCTTCTTTCTTGTACGATAAACGGGATCAATATGATCTGCTCCGATAAAATAATCTCCGTGAAAGATCATACTTCCATTCCCATCCCTTAAATTAAATTTCTGATGGATCTTTGATACAAAAACAATCGGATATTCCAATCCCTTACTTTTATGGATACTAGAAATACGGACCAGATCCTGATCTTCGCTCATCGTATTTGCCTCTCCATAATCCATATCGTATTCCCTGCACTGTTCGATAAACCGCACAAAATGAAACAATCCCTTGATCTGGCTGCTTTCAAAAGCTTTTGCCTGTTCAACGAGCATCAGGATATTCCCTTGTCGTTTCTTTCCTTGCGGCATGGCTCCTGCATAATGATAATACCCACTTTTTTCCAGAGCCAGCCAGATCAACTGTGTTAATGGCAGATATGTCTTGGCATCCCGTAACAAATCAAGCAATTCCAGTGCTTTCTTTGATTTTTCCATCTTATCTTTCGTCTCACAAAGACATTCATAGAGAGAATCTTTTTCTCCATCTACCTTTAATCGTCCTAGTTCTTCCTCCGACATCCCGATCATTGGAGACCTTAAGACAGCTGCAAGATCAATATCCATATATATATTATCAACTACAGACAATAAACTTAATAACGTGCGGATCTCCACCGTATCAAAATACCCTTTCTGATTATTTGCAAATGCTGGGATTCCCGCATTCATCAATTCTTTCTGGATCACTTCCGCATTTGTCTTCATAGAACGAAGCAAAATAACGATATCACTGTATTTGGCTTTTCTTAAAATCATATTGCCTTCTTCATCTTTTCCAGTGACCATCATTGGATCTTCTCCATCAATCATCTCATGAATCCTTGTTGCGATCATTCTGGATTCCAAAACAACTGCGTCTTCTTCCGAGTCTTTGACTTCATTAGATTCTAACAGTAACAGTTCTGTCTGTGCATCACATCCTTGTTCAAATTCCATCGTTGGAACAAGAGCAACATTTTGAGTATATTCGATATTTCCAAGATCTTCATGCATGATCTGGTAAAACACGTCATTGACAAATGTAAGGACCTCACTGCGGCTTCGGAAATTATTACGGAGCTCAATGAGCTGATATTCTTCCCCCTTTTGCTGATATCCATGATATTTTTCAAGAAACAGCTCTGGCCTTGCCAGTCGGAAACTATAAATACTCTGCTTAACATCCCCTACCATAAACATATTATGACCGCCTTCGGATTCTTTGGATACACTCCTTAAGATCGCATCCTGAATATAGTTACTGTCTTGATATTCATCGATATAGATTTCTTCGTATCCATCGGACTTTTCTCTTGCGATCTTACTTGGCACTGGATTGCCTTCCTCATCATAATGATCGATCAAAAGTTCCAGCGCAAAATGTTCCATATCATCGAAATCCATGATATTTTCATTCTTCTTTTTCTCATCATAACGGATCATAAATTCTCTCGTCAAATCGATCAATCCTTTTAATGGACTTTTGATCCTTCTTAATTCATGAAAAATTTCTGACTCATTTTCATAAAAATATGCTGCTTTCAGATCATCAAGCAGATTGTACGCCTGATTTCTTTCATACTTACACTGATCCTGAAGCATTTCATCAATCTTATCTGTTTTTTTCTTACGTCCAGAAAGTCGTGGTTTCTCCATCTTTACAAAGCTTTCACATAATTCAGAAAATGTCTGTGCTTCTTTGATCTTTATGATGATCTCTAAATCTTTTCGCAGTGTTTTTTCATAAAAATATGGTCCACCAGGAGAAAGTGCCAGTTCTAATGCTTCCTGAATCGTATCATATGCACCATCTATCGAAAATCTTGCATCTCTTAAGATGATCTTCATAAATGGTGCCTGATCAAACTGTTCTTTTGTCTCTACTGAAATATTATTTTCTGCCTGATCAAGCCATTTTTCTGGTTCTCTGTGGCTTCTTGCATTTTCATATAACTTTAAAATATATTCACTGATGATATTATCATTTTTTCCTGGAGAATAAGATTCGATCAAATTGATAAAATCTTCTTCTTTTTTCTCATAAGCTTCTTCCAACAGATCATCCAATATTTCTTTTCTTATTGCAGATAATCTTCCTTCATCCCCCGGTGCTGTATTCGGATCAATACCAAGCACATAAAAATAATCACGGATCAGATTCATACAAAAACTATGGATCGTTGTGATCTGTGCCTTGTGGATCAATGACAGTTGCTTAACAAAATGCTGATTTCCCGGAAATTCCCGCACCTTTTCATCAAGTGCCGCCATAATCCTTTCTTTCATCTCCCCTGCTGCTGCTTTCGTAAATGTCACGACAAGCAGATGATCCACATCGATCGGATGTTTTTCGTCCGTGATCTTTTGTATAATACGTTCTACCAGTACCGCCGTCTTTCCAGAACCTGCCGCAGCAGATACTAAGATGTCGGCATCTCTTTGATCAATGACTTTCTGCTGTTGTTTGGTCCAAGGCATGTTTTCCCTCCTCTAGTGATACTTTCTTAATCTTCTCTACCTGATCAACACCATCTTCATAGGCGCAGATATTCTTAAACTCACAATACTCACACGGTTTTCTTCCTTCATATTCATATGGTTTTATAGAAATATCTCCATGCATCAACGAATTCCCAAGCTCTGTCATTTTCTTTTCCACAATTCTTCCCAGATTGAACAACTGTGTTGTATTTAAAACAGAAGATCTCTTGTCATATCCATTCTTCGTTGCACGGACCGGCAGTGTCAGATATCCTTCTGATCCCGTATGTTCCATATGATCGATCAACTGAAAATCTTCATTGACGACGCCGCTCATCTTAAGATCTTTTAAAATCTTATCTTCCACCTCATTCTCGTGTTCTACATTGACGATCGGATCATCCATATGAAAATAAAACATTCCTGCCGGATATACCCGCTTTCCTGTTTTCTTTTCGTATAATTCCATCATTGCGTTCATATAAATGATCAGCTGCATCTGCAATCCATGAAAAATCTTGGCAAAATCAAACTTCTGTTTACCTGATTTGTAATCGATGATCTTTAAATATTTATTTTCATCATCTTCTATACTGTCCATACGGTCAACCACTCCAGAAAAGAACATTTTCTCTCCATCTTCTAAAGCAAACGTCATGGAATCTAAATGATTTTCCTCTCCAAAGGCAATCTCATATTCTTCTGGTGTAAAATCACCCCTCTTGATATGTTGTTCCATCGCCCATACCGCTCGTTTAGAGATTCGTTTCATCCGCTCCAGGACATATTCATTTCTGTGGCTGCTCTCAAACAATTCTTTTTGAATATCCGTAACTGCCTGCTCGACCATCAGTTCTACAAATTCATCTCTTGATGCATCATCCGCAAACTTCCAATCACTGCGCTTTCCAACTAATTCCATCGTCTTATGGAAAACTTTTCCCATATCGGTCGGCAGGATTTCATACACCAGACGTTTTCGAAGTCTTAACCCATACTGCATAAAATGAGAAAATGCACAACCGGCAAACTTCTCCATTCTCGTTACACTTCCTGAAATCGTATCTCCATACAGATCATGAATCAGTTCCTTGCTCAATGGCAACGCCTGATTGGTGTAAAATCTTGCATCTACATAATCACCCACAGGTTCCAACTCTTTTAGAGCATGATATAACGTCTGCATCCATTTCATTTTCTCCGGATCATCGTCTCTTTCATCAAATTCCATCTCCTGCAGACAAAGAATCATCTGATCTAACGCTTCTTCCCTTGTATAGCCCGTCTGCACCTCTTCTTCCTGCATCGTAACCTTTAATTTTGGAAAAATGCGTTGAATCCTTTCAATAAAATAGGACGGACGGTTATTATTTCCTGCTGCATCCATCATGCGATAGGATAAATACAAACGATCGGTTGGTTTTGACACCGTAAGATACAAATAAAACTGTTCCATATAGGCAGACTGTTTGATGCCAGGCGCCAGATTTATTCCATAGGTTTCAAGCACTTCTCTTTGATGGTCATTGACAACCCCTCCACCGCCATTGGCTGCAGGAATCACACCTTCATTGATACCTAGGAAAAATAAGATTTTTACTTCTTCGGTTCTCGTTCGTTTCATATCACCGATCATGACCTGATCAAGACTTGGCGGGATCACACCAATCTGCATCTCTTCCAGTCCACTTTCCAAAACACTTAAAAAGTCATCATAAGAAAGCTTTTCTTCTCCCAAAATCTCTGCCATCTGTTCTAACAGGTCAATGACCTGTTCATAAACCTTTGCATAGGTTGCTGCCGCAATGAGATCTCCTGACGCCTCAAACATCTCCTGTTTCTTTACCATCTTTCCTTCAACATCCAATGTTTCCAGAAATTCATATAGATAGATAAGCTTTCTCTTGACCGTACTGCCTCTTCGCTTTAATCCAGTTTTTAATGTTCCAACTTCCTCAATAAAACGAATCCTTAAGGCTTCCGCTCTTCCAACATCTTCATCGGAAAATAACTTCGATGCAAATGGGCGGTTCCATCTGGCAAATCCACGAATTCCACAAGCCAGCACATAATTTTCCAGAAAATCTGCTTCTTCCATTGTAAAATTCGAGAAACCTGATTTTAAATAACGAAATACCATATCATATGAAAAATCTTTCTGGATCATCTTCAGAACAGAAAGGAGTGTTTCTATACATGGATTATTTAACAGTTTTCGATTCACATCTACGAAATATGGAATATGCAGATCATCAAAACTTTTTTCCAATTCATTTTGATAGCTGTCAAGATCCGCTGTTAATACAACAATATCTTTATATCGATATCCTTCTTCCCTCACAAATCGTTCAATCTCATTTGCCACTGTTCTACTTTCCTGCCTTGGATTCATAAAACAACGGATTTTAATATCTTCTGGTTCATCCTTGTATATCTCATATGGATAACGCTCGATATTCTGCTCCAGATGGCGTAATTCCTTAGAATCTCTCTCATCCGGCCAACAGATGATATCTGACATCACCGGGGTTCCTGCATCCTGCGCAAGTTTGATCAGTTCATATTTTTCTTTCTTTGACATGGCAAATAATTCATATTCACGGTACTGACTTCTCACGTAACGCCCATCTAAAGTCAGTCCAACATATACATTTTTCCCAATCTTTAATAGCTTTTCCAGTACTTTTCTCTGGATCGGCGTAAATCCTGTAAATCCATCCAGGTAGAATGTTGCATTCTTTAATTTCTCTGATCGTTCCACTTTCTGTGCCAGAACATCTAACAATTGTTCAGAGATCAAGTACCGTTCCTTGATATAATCTTCAAAATTCTCCATCACAAGAAGAATATCTTCCATCTTTGAGCGTAATCCTTCTTCTTTCATCCCATCTGTAATCTTCTTTAAATCTTCCATGGACACGTCATACTGATAGACCTCTGCAAAAAAAGATTTTAATTCATCAATAAATCCCTGTTTTTTCATGCTGGACGCAAATACTTTTAATTCTTCTTTATGCTGCTCCATAATCTTTCGGATCACCATAGATTTTCCTTCATCTTCCAAAAGGTCTTTCGGAATATATGATAATTCTTCGAATACACGATAAGTTAATCTGAAAAATCCCACCACATCAATGTTAAACGTTCCATGACGTGGATGTCTTGTGACCAGTTGTTTTTGTGCATTTAGCGTTGACTGGTCCGGCACAATAAAAAAGAACTCCTCATCTTCGTGTTCCATGGAGTCTTTGATCATCTGATCATAAATAAAATCTGTTTTTCCGGATCTCGCAGACCCTAGTATAAACTGTAATGCCATATCATTTCCTCCATTTTCTATCATTATATCTTATCCTTTATTTTCCGTAAAGATGTTCTAAATATCTCATTCCATTCATAAACTATAGATAGAATCTTTTAGGAGGATAACTATGTCATCAAAAACGAAAATTGTCGTATTGAAAGCACGGGAACTTATTTACACCGGAATCTTTATCTTACTTGGAATACTTTTGATCTTACTTTTGATCTTTATGTTTGTTCCTTCCCATAAATCAAAGAAAACAAAAGAAACTTCCGGTTACACACAAGGTGTCTATTCTTCTCCATTAAAACTTGGAGAAAACGAATTAAAACTTTCGGTCACGGTAAAGGACGGCAAAGCAAGATCGATTTCTTTAAAACATTTAAATAAATCGATCAAAACAATGTATCCTCTGATCGAACCTTCTCTAAATGAGATCAATAAACAACTTCCCAAAGTTCAAAATATTGATGATATCAAATTTGACGGGCAAAGCCAGTATACGTATACATTATTAAAACAAGCGATCAAAAATGCATTAAAGAAGGCACAGGATTAACACCCCTGTGCCTTCTTTTTATTTCTTATATTCTTCTAATTTCTCTGTTTTTGTATTTCGTTTGTAGATCTTTCCTGTATCTTTATCTACATAGAAATCTCCGTATTTCTTCCCAGAATCATCGGATGTATCATAGATTTCAAAATGATATCCACTGGCTCCATCCCTGTATTCCTGTTCGTCTTTTGTCTCATTTCGAACTTCATACTTACCATCTTTATCGTCATTTTGCAGACGGTTTAATAAATAATCATGTGCATCGTCATAGTTATCAAAACCATTTGCGATATCATCTACCGCATCTCCAACTCCATCTGCCACATCATCAACGGCATCCTCAGCATCGTCTACCAGATTATCTTCCGTTGTAGCTGATGCATTATTATTTTCTGTTGTTCCTTTTGTCGTAGAATCCTTTCTGCCGTTGCCACATCCAGTAAATACAACGGATACTGCAAGGATCAGTGTAAACAAAAGACTCGTAAGTTTTAACGTCTTTTTCATCTTGTATCTCCTTTTCTCTTTAACATCTTGATACTTATATTCTGTCCAGAAGAAAAGAAAATATTTATTTTGATATGAAAAATTCTTATTTTTGTTTTATATTTTGGCTGATCTTATTTTCTTGTAAGCTTCAGTGCGATCTTATCTCCGATCCATTGTCCAACCTGAACGATGATGACAAGTGCAACAACTGTTACTAATAGCACTCCTGTCTGATAGCGGTTATATCCATACATGATCGCAAGATTACCGATCCCGCCGCCTCCAACAGCTCCAGCCATTGCTGAATATCCGATCACACTAACAAAAGTTACAGTTAAAGCACGAACCAGTGCTGGTGTTGCTTCTACAAATAAAACCTTACGAATAATAAGAGGCATACTTGCTCCTGTTGCAATCGCTGCTTCGATCACACCCTTATCAACCTCACTAAATGCACCTTCCACAAGTCTTGCATAGAATGCGATTGCTGCGATTGCCAAAGATACAGATGCTGCGATTGGTCCGATCATTGTTCCTACAACCAGTCTTGCCAACGGCTGTAATACAATGATCAAAATGATAAATGGTAAAGACCTGATCACATTGATGATCGTTCCTGTAATGCCATTAACTACCCTGTTTTTATAAAAAATCGGATTCGATGCCAGATGTAATACTAGTCCTAAGATCGTTCCAAGGATTGCTGCTGCGATCATGGAAATCAATACCATCTCAAAGGTCTCAAAAGATGCCTGAGCAAATTCTGACTGGATGATCTCTAATGTTTCATTCATATTATCTTCCTCCTAACCTCTCTAATTTATATACATTCTTACTAATGTATTCTAATGCTTTCTTACGTTCTGCATCTTCTCCTCTAAGGATCACGATCAACATACCAAATGGTTTATTCCTGATGTAATCGACTTTCCCATTGATGATATCCATTGTAATATCATAGTTCTTAGAAGCAACACTGATCACAGGATCATAAGAATCATCTCCTGTATAACTTAAACGAAGGATCTCTTCATTTGTTTTTGCTTTTAATCCCTCTGGAACCTCTACATTTAATACGCGTTGTACCAGACTCTTTGCAATATCTGACTTAGGATTTGCAAAGGCAGAATAGATATCTGTAACTTCTTTCAGCTTTCCATCTTCCATAAATGCAATACGATCAAATAATTTCTTTGCTACATCCATCTCATGTGTGATAAATACGATCGTGATATGTGTTTTTTCATTGATCTCTCGTAATAATTCCACGATTTCTTCTGTATTCTCAATATCCAATGCGGAGGTTGCTTCATCGCATAACAAGATATCTGGATTGTTCGCCAATGCTCTTGCAATCGCAACTCTTTGTTTCTGTCCTCCACTTAAGTTTGCTGGATATGCATCTGCTTTTTCTGGAAGATGTACGATCTCTAAGAGTTCTTTCACTCTGTCTTTGATCTTATCCTTTGGATAGTTATTGGCATACAATGAAAATGCAACATTTTCAGCGATCGTTGATCCACTGATCAGATTAAAATGCTGGAAGATCATTCCAATATTCAATCTTGTTTTTCTTAATTGCTTTCGGTTAAACTTCGTAATATCTGATCCTTCAATGATCACTTCTCCATTCGTTGGTCTCTGTAACAAATTGATCACACGTACCAGAGTACTCTTTCCAGCACCACTTGGTCCTACGATTCCAAAAATCTCTCCTTTGTTGATCTTTAAGCTTACATTATCAACTGCTTTGAATTCATGACTGCCATTTTGGAAGGTAACATCTATATTTTTTAATTCAATCATGACTTTATCCTTTCTTATTTTTCATTGTCCTTTGATCACCTCATCGGACTTTCTTCTTATCCTGTAAAATCAGATAAGCTATCGCCTATCAGTTTTCCTGACAGACAATAGCTTAATCATAACAATTTCAGTTGATTTTTTCAATAATTTCTTGTTACTTCCATAAATTATTTATGGTTTATAGCAATCCTGTACTCTTAGAACAGAGGTACAACAGCTCCATCATATTTGTCATTGATATATTTTTTCACTGTATCACTCTTTAGAGCTTTGATCAGTGCTTTTGTTGCATCTGTTTTTTCATTTCCCTTTTTCACTGCTACAACATTTCCATATGTTTTAGCTCCGATAGAATCAGCATCTTCTGTTGCTAATGCATCTTTGTTGACTTTTAATCCTGCTTCTAAAGCATAGTTTCCATTCACAACTGCGATATCAACATCTTTTAATGATCTTGGAATCTGAGCCGCTTCGATTTCTTTGATTGCTAAATCTTTTTTGTTCTCTACGATATCTTTCTTTGTTGCTGTTAATCCTGCTCCGTCTTTTAATTTGATAAGTCCCTGATCCTGTAACAATAATAACGCTCTTGCTTCATTTGTTGTATCGTTAGGAACTGCAACTGTTGCACCGTTCTTTAATGCTTTTAATGTCTTTGTCTTTCCTGGGAAGATTCCAAATGGTTCATAATGGATTGTTCCAGCGGATACTAAATGTGTCTTCTTTTGTTTGTTGAAGTCATCTAAATATGGTTTGTGCTGGAAATAGTTTGCATCTAAATCTCCAGATTCGAGTGCTGTATTTGGCTGTACGTAATCAGAGTATTCTTTAATTTCTAATTCGTATCCTTCTTTCTTTAATTCTTTCTTCGCTACTTTTAAGATATCAGCATGTGGAGATGGACTTGCTCCAATAACGATCTTCTTTGTTTCTTTTTTATCACCGCTATCTTTCTTTGCTCCGCATCCTGCGAATGCTCCGACTAAAACTGCTCCTGTCAGTGCTAATGCTAATGCTTTTTTTAATGTTCCTTTTCTCATACTTTTCACCTCATACTCTTTCTATTTTTTTGTTATTTATATTGTATTGTTTCAACTGATTGAGTCTAGTATAACAGTGTATTAGGATTTTGTAAAATATGTATTTCTTTTAGTTCGATATAGTTTTTGGCTATAGCAGATTGTTTGTATATAAATGATGCTATATTATGTTAAAATTGATATTTTACCCAATATGGTGTAAGTTTTCTTGTATATAGCTGGTTACTAAATGAGGTCATTTCATCTGGAACCCAGAGAGCTTCGTACATTTTACTACTTGCTCCTGTATATAAGTTCAGATTTGTTGGTATCATTGCTTCATAACCTTCTGATAAATAGAAACTTTCTATATTCTTTATATTTTTCGAGCATGTTCCATCATATAGTGCATAGGAATTGATGATATCCAGACCATTTAATGGATAAGCAGCAAACCCATTCACAGCCTGCACATCATAAACAAACATTACTAAGGTTGTTCCTGTATGTTCATATTCTCCTTGTTTGATTTCTTCTAATGATTGATTCATCTGTAATAATCGGTTTTCTGCTTCTTGTCCCTTTAAAGTTTCTGTCAGTTTGAAGTAAACGGTTCCTCCTGTTGTATCTAATGTGATTCCTGTTCTTGGATCAGCCGGATTGACTCTTGTCCCTATCGGATTCGGCTCTGTATTAGTCTTTGTCGGTTTCTTTGTTGTTTTCTTCCATACTTTTACTTTACATTTGTATTTCTTCTTTCCGATCTTGGCTGTGATCACTGCTGTTCCTGGCTTTTGGGCTGTAACTTTTCCTTTTCTTGTTACAGTTGCGATCGTTTTCTTGTTGCTTGACCACTTTACTTTTTTCTTTGTTCCTTTTACTTTCAAGGTGTAAGTTTTCCCTCTTTGTAAAGAAATCTTTGTTTTATTCAATTTGATCTTTGCCTTTGCCTGAGTGTTCATTGTTGGAGTAAATGTCAATATCAGCATTGCAATGAACAGTCTTGTGAGTAATTTTTTCATACGTATTTCCTCCCTTCAATTGATCATATGTGATATGTTTAGTATATTCGTTTCTTTTTGTATGTTCAATATATTTTTTTACTTTTTTGGTAAATTTTGTTTTTTCCATTGATGTCTTTTTATATCATAGGGGATTTCATCGAAATTTCCTATGACATAAGAAGAGACAGAGTTCTAAATTCTCTAAAACTCTGTCTCTTCTTATCTAATAGTGAGCGTGCGGGGATTCGAACCCCGGACAACTTGATTAAAAGTCAAGTGCTCTACCACCTGAGCTACACACCCTTATAAAATTATCAAGAACTGGGCTAGCTGGACTCGAACCAGCGAATGCAGCAGTCAAAGTGCTGTGCCTTACCACTTGGCGATAGCCCATCATCATTAAAAATTAATGATCAGGGTGGGTAATGGGATTCGAACCCACGGCCTCCAGAGCCACAATCTGGCGCGCTAACCAGCTGCGCTATACCCACCATATGTGTTACTTCTATATAATATATACAGATATAGAAAAACGAGCCTGAAGGGATTCGAACCCCCGACCCACGGCTTAGAAGGCCGTTGCTCTATCCAACTGAGCTACAGACTCAAATCTTATAGGTTACCTATAAAATTAAAAAGCGGGTGATGGGAATCGAACCCACGTGATCAGCTTGGAAGGCTGGAGTTCTACCATTGAACTACACCCGCTTACAGTCGGGGTGACAGGATTCGAACCTGCGACCTCTTGATCCCAAATCAAGCGCTCTAGCCAAGCTGAGCCACACCCCGTAAGTGTTATATGATTTTGTAACTCATAACAAAAATATTCTATCATATCTTGTTATGCTTGTCAATCCTTAAAAGAACTGCGGATGACAGGAGTTGAACCTGCACGTCGTAGACACTAGAACCTAAATCTAGCGCGTCTGCCAATTCCGCCACATCCGCATATTGCAAAACAACAAGCACTTGTTTTCTTGTCGACTGCTTGAATAGTATATCAAGTATTTATTTTCCTGTCAAGTATTTTTATACAAAAACAGCTGTGTCTGCTTAATTCCCACAGATACAGCCATTTTTGTGTTTTTAGTACTGGTTCTTACTTTGTTTTTGCCGATTTTACATTCAGCCATTTTGAATAGACATTTTTGAATCCAACTTTCTTATAGGTACGAATGCGTACATAATATTTCTTCTTTGCTTTGTTAATTTAATGATAGCATATTTCCATACATCAAAAAAGAGACATGATCCTAGATCTCTCTAAAATCATATCTCTTACAACAATGAGCGTGCGGGGATTCGAACCCCGGACAACTTGATTAAAAGTCAAGGAATCAAATCTATGTTAAACCGCATAAACTCTATTGTTCTCAATTTTGGTTGGAACGAAAATGGAACATTCTCGCTTCAACGTTGTTTATAATATCATATCATTTTCGACATTGCAACTACTTTTTTCGATTTTTTTTCAAAGCCGTGCAAGTTTTCTTTCCTGCATATGTTCCAGACGTGTTCCATCCTAACTGTTTCCAGTATTTCTTCAAGGCTTGCGTTGTCTTTGCTTTCCAGATTCCGTCAACCGCTAATGGATGTTCGTTTGCATATGTACAATTTGCGTTCAGCTTCTTCTGTAACCACTTGATCGCATTCTTGGAAGAGTTCTTTTTTACAACGCTGTATGATACTTTTACGTTATCATATTTAGGTCGTCCATATCCTGCGATACGACTATTGCCTAAAGCATAAGACTTCTTGCACACTGCACCACCATTTGGAATAACTGCTTCTCCATTGCTTGTGTTACCCTCGATCGTGAACACCATCTCGTCTGTGACTGCATACACAATCCCAGTGTGGCAGATTCTTTGAGAGTTCTTGAAGAAAATCTGGTCTCCAATCCGTGGTGTTTTATGCCACTGGTCATTGTTTTTGAATTTTTGTGCTGATGTTGGAGTGTATGCACTAAAGCCATGTAAGAGTTTTTTTGCTACATCCCTGCCGTATGCCTGCACCATACACCAATCCACGAACATGTCACACCAGTATGCATCGGTACCGTTAATGCCAAAGTATGCTCCATACTTAGTGTAGTTGTTGCTACCTGCGCTTTTTGTCTTGCTGTTTAGATTCTTGTTGCTTTTCTTCTCTAAGTATCCAACTTCTTTTTTGGCTACTGTAAGAAGCTTGTCTACCGTATTTGCCATATTAGTCCTCCTTATATTCGATTACCTCAGCAATATCCGTCTTGTTCTTTGCAAGCTCGCTATCTTTTACCCCCGGTGTTGTTGGATCTGTAATAATACCTACTGCAAAGACAATGTTAAGTAATATTCCAATCCCCTGTGTAACCATATCCTCTGATATTGATGGCACAATTCCCAAAAGTCCTAAAATCTGATAGATTGTGCTGACGATTAAACCTGCGATAGATATTAATGTTGCTTTATTCTGTAGTCTTAATTTGAGATTCATAGTTTCTCCTTTCTTTTTATAGGAATATATGTTAATATGTATTTGAAGATTTTTTCATACTTAATCTTCAAATTTATACTTTCCCCCTACAAACTGTAGGGGGATTTTTTTATTCAGTTGCTAACTCTTCGCACCCACTGTCAATTAAGATTTCTTTTACTTTCTCTTTTAACAGTTTTGGTACCTGTGCATATGTCTTTTTGCCAATCATAATCTGCTGTGCCCATAACATAGCCATCATTGTTTCGCCCTCCTTTCCGTATAGTAATTTAAATATCAATCTATGCATCATACACCACTTCCGACATTTCTAATATACATTCTGTCAGCATGGTATTTGATTCCTGCATATCCACCATTCGTGACTGCATTTCTTTTATTGTATCTACCAGTTTTTGTGCATCTTCGTAGGTTATCTTACCGTTTTCATCCGGTGTTATTTCTGGTACTTCTGGTACTTCTGGTGCTGTTTCTGGCAAATCCGGTTCCCACAAAGAATCCACTTCTTCGTAATTGTCTTGCGCGTCATCTTTCGCAAGGATCAAAACACTGTATGTATCTGTACCGTTTAACATTTTCAACCTTTTTCCACTATCTGGATAAAGATATATGATATTGTTTTTTACTTCGGTTCTCACTTCTACCACCTCCTACATTGATGCGATCGTCCAGTTTTTAGCTGATAACTTAGCTAATATTTCCGATGTAAATATGCTATAGATATTTTTAGAAACCTTTAACGTATAAGGACTATCTAATGCGAGTGCGTGGTCTGCAAAGCTGTTTAGTGTTTCTACGTCTGGTAGACCATTGATGTTGCCTAACCAACCTGTTTTTTCAATAATCGTTCCAATATTGCATTGGAAATTGATTTTAACAGGTGTTGGACATTGGAAGAAACCGAACATACCATCGTATGCATTATTAGTAATTTCGTTTTTACTGATAGCTAACGTTTTCCCCAAATTCAAATAATCAATGACAATCTGACCAGTCGAATTTGATTTTCCAGACATATAAAGTATATTACAATGACTGTATAGATCTGTTGATTTTTGCATATTAGGGAACGATACTTTTGATATGCGTTCCAATTTATCACATTCCCTAAATATCTCTGTAATGTTTGTTATGTTGGCATTTCCTGTAATACTAGCAACTTCTCTTAATTTTTTACAGCCAAAGAACATATGGTCAATGACTGTAGCATTATCTATCACAAGGTCTGGTACATTTTCTATTTGTGTGCTGTTAAATGTGTTGCTTAAATTTGTAGCGGTTCTTATTACTTCTTTATAATTTGGAATATTTTCAATTAATTTTAATTGTCCTCCAGCAAAACATTGCGGTAAACTAGCATTTATTGGAATATTAACAGATGAATAATCAGTTATACCACAATTCGCAAACGCATTGTAAAACGATATAGAAGTATCTACAAGATTAATATTAAAGCTTTCAATATGCTTTAATAATGGCGTATTGGAGAATATATCTTGAACACTAATTAAGCCTTTTAAATTGATAGAGATATTCCCAACTGACGTCAATTTTTGACAATTTCTGAATATTCCATGGCATCTTCTATTATTGGCGACATTATTCAATGTTACATCCCCAACAGATGTTAGACCGCTATCAACAAATAATTCTCCCATATCATAACCGATGCTACTAACCGTATTCGTAATACTGACATTACCTAACGTAAAAGGTCCTTTAACGCCGGCGAAAGCTCTTCTTACTGTATCGTATTCTGAATCGGACCTAATCTCAATATCAGCTCCCTCTAAACGATTAATATTAGTTAATGCAGTGCATCCATCAAGCATCATATGGATATATTTACATTTGCCAATCACCTCTGGCGTGATACAATCTGGTAATTTCTCTAAGGCTTTGAAATTTTTGAAAAACTGACTTAAATCGTTAAAATCCTCATCTAACTCTAACGTCAATTTCTCAAAATTACGGAGAGGTGGATATGCCGTATTTGTTGATGTTTTTGGCCATAATTTATCAGCACTCGTGGTCTTGATATATCCCTCAACCTCAAATGTCGGTGGTAAGTAGAAACGAGCATTATATCCGTTATACATCCATTCTGGAGTTTTATATGCTGTAAAATCACAGTTTGCAATTACTTTTCCGATTGATTCTGGTATCACAGTTTCGTCTAATGCTAACATACCCATTTTTGGATTATTTGAAAAATCTATAGTATCGGTCACTTCCACATCATCCATATAAATAGACTCAAGTTTCGTCATATTAGTATAATTTCCGTTCTCTCTACTAATTCCAACACCAAACGTATTATTGTAAAAATATCCATTTTTGTAAGTTTCGCCACAAATAACTTCATTACCAATATAAACACCATTCATTTTTGATGTTAAATGAACGCTTCTGATATTTGTAAATCGTTTTAACATGAGACATTTAACTCGTTCCATATTAATATCCATCTGCTCTTGCATTGTTTTGAATCCCATACCATACAATCTCAAGAATCCAATACCACAATCTATTTTGAAAGTTTCAATATGCGTTTCTTTATAACTATCTTGTGCCCCTGTACCACTTATTAACAATATAGGAATATTATCAATATCACATAACTTAAGATTTCTTAACAATGGTGTATTATAATTCCTAATACCGTTAACTGTATTAGTAATATTTATTGATACAACATCATCATCCACAAACAATTTAGGAGAACCACTGATCAATATTGTTTCTGACCTTATAAGAACCGTTTTTCTTCCGTTTTGCACTTCATACCGCATGTATGCTTCTGGACAGTTCTCAACTGTAAACTCAGACAATATCGCATCTTTATTAACAGATAACAACCCTAACAACGGCATATTTTTCAAAGACAATGATTGTAATTTACTTGATGTTATCTGTAATGTTTTTAAGTTACATCCAGTTGTAGGGAATAAGACGTTCGTAAGTAACGTATCGTTTAGATTAACTTCACTCAACATTGCAAACATAGATAGGTCCAATACAGACGATTTTCCTGTGGATGTATCTCCTAATTTTGTACATCCATTCAGTTTTATCTTTGAAATAAACTTATTGTTTTCGTTCAGACGAATATCGTTCAATACTTTTGCGTTCTGACAATCGACCTCAACCAATCGGCTTGCTTCTACAAGGTTTAATGTTGATGGATTTGCGTTTGTTAGTCCGTCGATCTTTTTAATCTGCTTTGCGTTGTAAACGATGATTTCTTGGTCCGTTGCTGTCGCAAGAGTTCCATTAAATCGTGTGGCCTTCATCATACCGTTAGCATCACGACCGACTTTTAATCTTTGTTCTACCCCATTTCTCCAACGTACTGTCAGATACTGTGGAGAATATGTAAGAATATCAAGATTGATGTTTGCGGTAGTGTTTGCACGAATCGTGATAGATTCTTTCGTATCTTCTTCATAACCGTATATGGTGTCAAGATATAACAGTCTTTCTTTTACCCATTTTTTCATATGCTCGCTTCGTCTACCATGCAGCATGAACAGGTAATCGTTTTTGAACTTGATATATTTTGCTTCCATATCCTTGTTATATTGCAGTTCCCCGATTTGTGCTACCTGTCCGTCATACCAGTATTTCAAGATATTATCTAATCTGTATTTAGATGTTCTAAGCTTCTTATACATTGCAGATAATTCGTCTGCAAACACATTTTCAACCATCGTCCATAATTTAGAACCAGACGTATTATAAACACCCTCTGTAATGTCAATATCACTGTAAAATTTCAAATATCCTGTATTATCCAGACCTAGCTGTGTATCGAGGTCATAGAACTGCGGATACCAGATGTTTCCGTCCCATGTGGTTAACATCATGTTCTTACCTAAGTTGTCAACCATTCCGAATAGATGCACCTGCAAGAAATATTTGAGTAGATATTCTTTGTTGAAATACTGTTCTAACTCGTTTTTGAATGTTGTTTCATCTGCATTTTTTACCCAAGTAACAAGTCTTTTCAATACGTTGTACTTCTCAGTAATCTGTTCAGATGTACAATCATCTTCGTCTGGATATCTCAATTCAAAGTCTGTACGTAAAGATTCATCTGTATCATTTTTAAAGGCACCTGCTGATGTGTCAGAGTTTGATGATACCTCAAAAGACATACAGTTTTCCTGTCCGGTAACTTCATTATCTAGTCCAAATGATTTATTACATCCTTTATCAAGATTAAAATTAAACACACCCATATACACTGGTGTTGATGCAGAATCCTTTGCAATATATAACTGGATTGGGAATCCGTTGATTGCTGTACGGACCTTACTATTTGTTTGCTGAGGTGGTACTTTTGTATCGTACAATTCGTCATTGATAAATTTAGCCATTCCGGTATTGTTTGCATGAGATGATTCCATATAATCAGCTTTCAAACAGAATGTATCTTCCAAGATTCCATTCTTGAACGGACTATACTTATATTTACTTCCATCCGGATTCTTTAGCTTGATTTTGTAATTCTTTACAGCGTACTGCAAGGAAGATGTTCCCTGCCATCCAACTTGACAATTCTCCAAGTCAAAAGAAGCTCCATATTCATCCGCATTACCAGAAATATATTTAATCCTAAGCGGTACTTTATTCTCTTTTGTCATTGCCGAAGTATCTCCGTAGAAATACATCGTAGGCATAGCATTTTCGTAGTTAAGAAGATATTTCGCTTGCTGTTCATCCATATCCGGAATATCAGCTACAAAGTTTTTAACAATTTCTTCACTGTCCAATGCTCTTGCATACACTCTGAAACTATAAATCTCACAGTTTCCGAACACATTTGGAACCCATTTTGAATCAACGGTTTCAAGTTTTGTTCCTAAGAATATCTTTGTGTTGTTTGTGAAATTTTCGCTGTCCTGCATTAAGAATGTTTCTGTCAGAACACCGTTGTTATAGATTTTTGCAATCTTATTGTCACGATCAATAACAAACGTGGCTTTTGAGATACTATCTTGTTCTACCGTACTCTTTAACTGAGATGATGCAGAGTTCATGTACATATACTCAGTATCTATTGCAAATCCTTTACTATAAGTATCGTTACCTCTCATCTCTAGTACACAAGCATCTTGGTTAGCTACATCTCTTGTGTTGTATCGGATATCCACGGTCATTCCATATGGTGCATTATCGGCTAATGCTTCTAAGTCAATCTCTACATAAGCCTGTCCGTTACATTTCAGAGCATTGTTTTCCCAACCATTAGTATTGAAGTTGAAATTATGCAGAGTAGCTTTAACGCCTTTTCCAGATTTATCGATCCATGTTTCCTTGTCGATATCTTGATTTGTTCTCCCTGTTGCATCAAACCAGCAAAGCAAAGACGCGTCCTTTACCGGCTCCATCGGTGTATAATCTCTTACTTCAACGATCAGATTTCTTTCAATGCTTGCAGTTTTACTTCCATCTTTTGTTGTTGCAGTTATCTTAAGAGTATGACTTCCTATTTCTAGTGTATTTGTCGCCCAAATATTTGTACCTGACGGGACCTCTACTCGTTTCACAACCGTATTATCTACAGCATATTCTACTGTGAATTTAGTTTCACCTTTCATTGATACACGATATGGAAATTCCAACATATCCTTATATTTTATAGTTTTTGTATTAAAATCTGTGATCAATGTAAGATTGTCTGCGTCTTCAATGATTACATTAAAGTTTAACGTTTGTGATTTATATGAACCGGATTCAGCATGAAAACTTACTTTATGAGCACCGGCACTCATTGTAGGTAGAGTAATGATGTTATATCCATTTTCAGCATGTAATCTCGTTTCTACACCATCAATTGTCTGAACAATATAAATCGGATCAATTGAAATTGTATCAATCGTGATCGGTACTTTTATAACATTTACGATATTGAAATCCCCACTATCGTCAAATGTAGATGTAATATCCAATGTTCCAACTCTAACGCTAAAGCTAAGTGTATCTGTAAATGTTTCTGATGCATCTACGACATACATCGTGATCGTGTGATTACCTTTATTTAAATCATTTAGTGTAACCCTGTTTGTTCCCTGTGGTACTGTTTCTGTAACTGTCTCGACAGAATCCACCATAACATGTAATGTTCCATCTCCGGATACTGGGGATGCAAAACGATAGCGGATATCTATTGGCGAACCATATGCATAATTTCCACCAGTAAAGCTACTTTTTAATGTTGCGACATTGACGTTTCCACCGCCACCGCCAGAGCCACCAAATTCTTCGCAAGCCATAGCAACTTTTAATGGAGTCATCATAACGGTATCGTCTACTCCTGCCCTTGCCTGTTCTTCTGTTGCGATTGGATAATATGGCATGGTATTTTTTAAATCGTCTGATATTTTTTTAATCTTATCGCCTGTAGCTTTGGCATCCGCAGCCTTTCCAGATACTGCAAGTGTTGTATCTGTAGCAACATCAATGTTCGCCACATCTTCCTTTACTTTTTTTATGGCATCTCCTGTGGCTTTGGCATCCGCAGCCTTTCCAGTTTTGGTCAAGGTTGTGTCTGTTGTAACATCAATATTTTTTAATGCATTTTCTAAATCTTCTTTTGTTTTTTTAATCTTATCGCCTGTAGCTTTGGCATCCGCAGCCTTTCCAGATACTTCAAGTGTTTCATCTGTAACTATACCCTCGCTGTTATACTTTTTCCCAGAAGTCCAAGCTGATGTATTGGCGTTCCAATAGTACCAATTACCTTTTATATAGCCACTTTCTTCTCCATAATAGACATACACCCTTGTCTTATCTGTCATTTGTGATATTGATGTTGCAACATAAGGGGAACCAATCTGCCCCATAATCGCAGACCATGGTACTTTCTTTAGATCATCTTTCCCCACCAGACAATACATATCTTCTGTCGGATTAGACAACAGCGGTAAATCATTTATCTTTGCCATTTGCATCCACCTCTTTTACTTCTACACCAGACTTCTCTAAAAACTCTTTCAATGCTTTCTGGTCTTTAAACTCAATTTCTTTTTCAGTAGGTTGCTCTATCATCCCTGCATACAGCCTGTTTTTCTGCATCAACACATCGTTATGTACCTTAATCAAGGACATTTCCACAACGTCCAATGTGGCACCGTTCTGCATTGCTTCTGTGATGATTGTATTTATTTTTGTGCTAAGATTCTCCGACAACACGGAAAATGTCATATCTACGTTCATATGTCCTCCTATTTTGAATAATTGGTCAGTAGTCCCTTTGTAAAGATAAGTTTCCCACTTACCATTGATTTTATCGTTCCTGTTGAAGTAGCTGTTATGCTTTTTACAATTGGTATCTCTACTGTTTGACCAACGCTAATTTCATTTGTTCCACCATCTTCGTTGTAGTCTGTTACCGCAAGAACCGGAGAACCAAAAACTATAATGCTTTTCCCATGCAGCGCCATTCCATAATTATTTTTATATACTGCACGACCAGACATAAATGCTGTCCTTTCCCCGTTCCTCAGTATTTCGACCCAACCATGATTGAGAGATGATGTATATACGTTGTCTACATTTGAGCAAATTCCACTGAATGTTCCACTCGCAGCCTTAAGTTCTCCTGTAAACGTACCAGTCGCAGCCTTTAACTCTCCACTGAATGTTCCAGTGACTCCGTTTAGCTGTCCTGCAAATGTTCCGCTTGCCGCCTTAAGTTCTCCACTGAATGTACCTTTTGTAGCATTGATACCGTCCTTATCCCATGTACCGATAACATTATTGTTCTCGTCATACATTATAAAGACACCATTACCATTATTCTTTCCGCCAAGTGCAAGTTCTCCGCCTTTTGCGTATGTAAAGGATATATACAACTGGTCTCCCTCTTTGTAGATACCTTTAATTGCTCCATCATTGGTCAACAGATTAAATATCTGTTCATGAGTCAATGCTTCTACATCCATAACCAACGGTATTGATTCTTCGTCAAGTATTATCTTTTTGTCTGGTGTGTAAAGTCTGCATCGTACATAGATGATATCTTTCATGTTTCTCTTGCTGACAACTATCATGCTACCTGCATTTGTTTTTAAATAGTTCCCTGTTGTCACTTCTAAACAGTTATAAAACGGAAATGTAATTGTGCTTTCATTCTCCGAACTTTCATATGTTTTGGTCCATATCTTGCCATCTTTCGATTCTTCTATCACAAAGATTCCTTGATATTCTGTTTTCGCTGACTCTGTACCGTCACGATACGAAGCTTTGAATGTGATTTCGTCCGGTATTACATCTCCATTCTGTGATTTTTTCAAAATAGCAGATGATGTTTCCAACAGATACACTCTCCCCGGACTACCATCACGAACTTTAGCAATATTAAATCGTTTCTTTGCTGTGTATGTTACATACTTTGCGGTAACATCTATCCATCCAGTATCTGTTGTAAGTGATGTGACGGTATAAATATTTTGCTTTGAATCAAACGTACCGTTTACGCCGTCAGATTTTGCAAATGAAAAGATAGTATCTTTTGTTACATCTGTCTGCCCCCAAAACGTCTGTACTGTAAACGTCACTTTTGGAAATTTCACATAATTTCCCTCGTGATCTACACTAATACCTTGGTATTCGTTATCCATCTTAAGGATTAGATTTCCTGCCTTTTTTATATCCTCAATTTCTTCGGTTAATTTCTTTCCGCCAATAGAAATGTTGTCTCCGCTGATAACCACCTTGCCGGTATCCATATCAACCAAAAAAATCGTATTTCCAAAAGAATCTTTTACTTGTATTCTTCCAGACGTGATCACATCCGCTGTAAGACCTGTAGCCCTTAAATATCTAACAATCGTATCTCCATCAACCGTCATTCCTGCATTGTATGTTTTTCCACCATCCGTAGAAACGCCCCATGCTTCCGCTGTCATTTTCCAGATCATATTAGAATCTTTTAGCTGTGGTTTATTGTGCAGATAAAAAATTTGTCCGCCTGCCGAATCTTTTTCAATTGTTGTATAAGTTCCGGAAGAATTATTTAATCTATTTTTCAGTTCTTCTAATGCTTTTTGCCTGTCTGTTTTTTCTTGTGCAATCTGCTTTCTGTATTCCACATAATTTTTGGTTGCTGCGGAATATCTTACAGCGCTATTTTTTTCTGTGCTCTCAGCATTAGAACTTGTTGTTTGAGAATTATTTGTATTAAATTTCGTTGATGATACAAGTATTTTGTACCGGTCAAATTTTGAATCAGTAAGAATTGCAACATCTCCGGCTTCTAGTGTTGGATCACTGATATGTGTGATCGTAGCTTTTCGAAATGCAAACCCTATTAACTGTTCTCCTAAAAATCCAGATACCGTTTGACCGGCACCATCTTTAATTAGCTCATTGTTTTCAATCGAAATAAGGTATCCATCTGATCCTGTCTGATAATTTATATATCCATCATCACTAGAAGTCGTGTTTTCTGATCCCTCAGAAGTATCAGAATCATCACTGCTATTTTCAGTATCTTTCTTTTCCATTACTCTTACACCAGTAATGACCACATCATCTGTAGCTACATCAGAGTTATATACTCCATTAAATTGGTAGATTTCATCTGGTATTTTTTCTTCTAAATATGGTTTATACACATATAATGTGTTGTCCCCTTTGAATCCAATGTTGATAGAAACATTCTGTGATGTTGAAACAAAATCAAATTTGAACCCAGTCCAACCATCATTTAATTCTATTTCTTTGCTTGCAATTTCTTTTGTTCCATTTAAAATCTTCAAGATTGCTACATCGTTATCTTCTGGATACTGCATAAAAAATTGACCACCAATTGTATAATTAGTAGCCAACTTAAGATTCGGAACTGCTTCTACTGCATAGCCTGTTTTTCCTGCATTTGGGATGATTGAAAGCATTTCTTTATATTCAATTGTATCCGTTCCTATTTTTGCATCTACAGCTTTCCAACTTGTTATACCACCATCAAACAAACTGTCAGGAATCAAATTTATAAGTGTTTTTTCTAAAAGACTCTGATTGAACCATTTTAATTCCAACTGCCCATTGACATTGCACCTACAGTAATTTCCTGAGATTTGACCGCACCAAGCAATCACTTCACGAAATGTTACCGCAGCATCAGTCGGTCTTGTATTGATAATATAGTCACCATGTGAAAAATCTGGTGTATTTAATGTCACTCCGCATATATCACATGCATCCATAACGATCGTCTTTAATGTTGCCGGATACTCCAACTTACTTTCAGAATATGCCCTGTCAAACTTACCCATATTATCTATGCATGTAAGTGTTATAATTGATCCATTATATTTTGTATCATCTACTGTATATACACCTTTTTTTATTTTCTCAATTCGTGGTGTATACGAAGATTCCGTTTCATCGTCTGCATCTATATAAAATTCCGTTTCATTCAAATCAATACCTAACTGCACACTTACTACAGCTTCTTTAAAGTCATATTTCGTAAACTTATCATAGATGTTATTTATTACAATCGTGCATTGATTGATAACAGCTGATCCAACTTCAAAAGTTCCACTTGAAACTGCATCTTCAATCGTAACTCCGCCATTCCATATATCATCATTGGTCAAATTTAGAGTTGTCCCGTCTTTCAACGTAATATCTGCGTAACTAAGATAATTACAATTTCCGTTATTTAATTTATCTCTAAATTCACTTGATACGTTGATCATAATTTACCTCTCTATTATGTCAAAAGAAACACTCTCTATAATTTTTTTATTTTTCATCCACCATTTCACAGGTGCTTTTCTGTCCCCTGTGTAAAATGTTCTTGTCTGATATTTATTTGCCATCATGTCCCAATATCTTACTTTTACATATTCTGGATTAAAGGCTTTCAATATTTCCGAAGTAACATCTGGTGTTTTAGCATTCCATTTCAATGCCAACTTTCTTTTCTGTGCTTTTCTATTTTTATGCATCAATGCATCATCCGTTCTTCCTGAATCCGATGCTGATACATCTTGCAATGACCATTCATAAGAAGCGGGACATGGCATTACTTTACCATTAACTTCTATCATGTGTTCTGCCATAAAAAATCCACCTCCAACTATTTAAGGTTAGCGATCAATTTTCGCTTTTATTGACCGTATAAACTGCAAAAACGCCTATCGTTCTCGATAGACGTTTTATAATTTTATATTATACAATACTCTTTGGTCTTATTGTGTATCATGTGGTCTTATTTGCGGCTAAAAATATGTACAACAAGTGTTAACAATACAGTAGCTGCTGCTTTTCCTTTTAATGTCACAACCAAAGGCTTTGCAACAATAAACTGTAGTAACCACAAAACAAAATTGACAATTCCAAAATTGACGGCAAAAACTACGATCATTCCTAAGATTACTGCAATAATTGATACAGCTAATTTATTTTTTCTATTTTTTTTGATCATATCATATCCTCCTACTCTAACCAGTGATTATCCAAATAATAAAATCCGAACACCGCTAACCCTGTCCCAGTGATCCAGAATACCCAAAACAGAATTTTACAAACTCCACCTTCTGATTTATACAATTCTACTGTATCTTTCAGATTATGTTCGTTAAATCCACTTTTTGTTATCGTGTTATTTTTTAATTTTGTATAAATTGTCCCTTTAATCGGATTTGCTTCCATTCCATAATACTTGTATCTAACATCATGTGAAATTTTTATTGTATCAATATATGCCCTAGATATAAAATCAATTTTATCTACATCAAATTTCTGTCCTGCAAAAATTATTTCCTTGCAAGTTTTACTGTTAGATCGTATTTGATCCCATGTATAATAAACTTCTGTTACATACGTTTTCCCACGCTTAACTGTTCTTGTATGTCTGCGATATTCCTCTCTAACTTTTTTGATTGAATAATATTTACCGCCGATCATTTGATACGTGACTGTATCTACAGGTTTTATTTTCCCATACACGAAAGCATTTCCTAAATCAGTTTCTATCCCATACCGAAACATATCATTACTTTCAATCTTTGCAGCACGATTATATTCTTCGTTCTGATCCATGATGTAATTATCAATTTTCCCACTGATAGTAAAACCAATCAGAAACATTAATCCAACAATAACAACGCTTGCTATAATCTCTCGTGGAGTTATTTCAAAAGTATCAAACTGAAATCCTTTGAATTTTCTCATAGGCTACTCACTAAATAAATTCTGCGGTGCTGTCTCTGTTGCATCCTCAAATTCCAAATATTTATACTTTTTCTGATGATATCCCAAGAAATTCAAGAATACTCTTGTCGGAAATTTCTTGACGTATCTGTTGTATTCTTTAATCTGCTGATTGTAATTGTCTCTTACGTCTGAAATTTTATTCTCCGTTACCGCCAACTCTTTCATAAGTCGCTGATAGTTCTTGTCCGACTTTAATTCTGGATAAGCTTCTTTTACCGCTGCAATCGCTGTACCAGTGCTTTCAATTTTTCCAGTATTTGAACTACGTTCTTTGACAATATCTTTTAGTGTATCTGCTTCGTGTTTATCATACGCTTTCACACTGTCTGCCAGATTATACACTAAATCCTGTCTTCTCTTTTCCTGCGCATTGATTGCTGCCTTTGATTCTCCCACCTGTTCTTCTAGTGAAATTGCATGATTCTGTGATCCCTGAACCATAAATACACAAGATAACGCAATTGCTATAATCGCAGCTAAAATAATCAATGGTATTTTCCATGTTGTATTTTTCATCTTTTCTTCTCCTTTTCTTTGATGATTCTATATCTCAACAGGATAATCACTCTTAACATTGTCATAGTATTCATCCTGAACTTTGTAGAATAGATTTTCACGGATTTTATAATTCATAAAGTGCATGATCTTGTAATTAATTGTGAATCCGCTATTTTTGCCATATTCTGTTGCAAAGTATTTATCAATCATAAGTTTGTATAAATCAAAATCCAGTTCTGTGTCTTGCATATTCTCAGGAACAAAATAAAACTTCTCAACCAACTCTACGCATTTTTCGTCAGAGATCATTGGATGGTCTGTTCCTTTCTCCAACTGATATTTCTTGAAAAAGTATTTAACAATATCTCCGATTACACATTCATCTTTTGGATTGTTATACAGATCATCGTCAAACTCTTGATTGACTCTAAAACCTAAATGGATTTTATCTTCAATTGTCTGACTAAGAGTAGTTTTATTTCCCTTTCTCTTTATGATTTTGACCTTATTTCTCCCAGAAATAGGCATGAAGTCTTTTTTATCTCTACACACATCATTATTATCTTTATCTTCTGTTGATAAAAAAGCATAATCTTTATCGGTAGATAAAGCATTGTTAATATCTGTGTTAGTCTCTGGTAATGCTTCTGTCAAGTTGTCGCTTTCGAAATCATCTTGTCTGACTGTATGGTCTGATTCTGGTTCGTCTAAAATCTGATCAATGATTTCTTCTAAAACCTCATCATTTACTGTATACCACTTTGTAGATGTGGCACCATTACGACGATTGTTATAATTTCCCACTAAAACAAGACCCTTGTTGCGTAAACTATAAAAAATACGCTCAACGGTCTTATGTGACCAAAACGGAAAATTTTCTTCCTGCCACTCTCTGATAGAGTTATAGCACCAATATTTACCATCGTGGAAATTTCTATTCTGTTTTTTATTTACGGAAATCCAATAATAGATTTGATTCAGAACGATTGCTTCATTTAAGCCAATCATTTTTGCAAGATCAGGATTGATTACTAATACGTTACTTTTGAAAAATAAATCTAATTTCTTACTCATATTATCACCTCGTGGTTATTTGAACATTAACGTGTGCACCCTCATGTTAAAATATAAAAACAGCAAACGGAACGTACACGAGGAAAGACGTTCTTTTCGCCGGCACACAATGGCTAGTTTGCTGTAATTATTAAAATAAAAAAAGACATACACAGGATTGTGTGGTCTTCATGACCTTTGCATCCTGTGTATGTCTCTTAATTTAAATTCATCATAGCATAAAGTTTTACATAAATCAATATGCATTTGATGGTTTTAATCTGTAATTATTTCTTGCTTGTCCTTTTGCAACGGACCTTGCAAGAACTTCATTATCTTCTGTATATAATGTTGCGTATAAGTTTATATCTGGTTGATTTCCGCTATTGTTCATCATAGCAACAACAACCCCACGTTCTACAGCATCAGCAATGATACTTTCATCAACCATACCACCGGAATTACCAACGATACTATCTGCGATCATCTTCATAGTTTTTGGATTTTCAAGTGGTAATACAGCTTCTGATCCGGCTTCACCGACACCGATTACGGATGCAGAATCAAATAATCCACCTTTTTTATACCAATCTACTTTAAATTTAGTTGGTATGCTTAAGCTCATTCCACCAAAGTTAAAGTCTTTTGTTCCCCAAGAAATATGAGGTGTTGGAATACGTAAAGATTTAAAACCATTAATAAACTGCTTAATGATATTTTGCCCAACTTTATACATATCTCCAACGGCATCTTTCACATTGTTTGGTAACTTTTTCAACCAGTTCCTAGCATCTGTCCATTTATCACCTTTTAATCCAGAAAGCATACCTTTCATAGCTTCTGCTCCTTTGGCAACCAACCATGCTGCCGGAGATGTGTTTGCTAATGTATTTACCGTAAAACTCTTTAATCCTTTTACGGTTGATTGGAAGTTTCCGTTCTTCACGTTCTCCCAACCGTTTTTCATTCCATTAACAGCTTGCTTACCTTTTTCAACCAACCAATTCTCAGCACCAGTGACTTTACCTTTGATGTAATTTCCGATACCTGCGGCTGCCTGTCCGACTTTGCTTTCTTTTACAGACTCCCATCCGCTACGGATACCTTCGACTGCATTCTGTCCTTTTTCTTTCAACCATTCACCGGCATTTCCAACTTTTTCTTTAATAAATTTGCCGATTGTACTAACAGCTGTTCCGAAACCAGATTTTGCACTTTCCCATCCATTGCGCAAGCCTTCAATAAGGTTTTTTCCTTTTTCCTTTAACCATTCTCCGGCGCTGTTAAATCCATTCACAATATTCTCTTTTACGTTTCCAATAAACTTAGATATTGCACCCCAGTTTTTGTATATTAAAAATCCACCAACGATTACTCCAACTATAGCTAATCCAATCGGTGAGAACAGCACGCCAAGAGCACTGCTAAATGCAGCTGATACAGCTGGTGCAAACGTACCTGTTACCCATGATGCAATTCCACCTGCAAATGAAACCGCTTTTGGAAATAATTTTGTTGAAATAACTTCCGCGATCTTCGGTGCAACATCTGTTGTAATCTTCCCCGGAATACCTTTTAAAAGGCCAATCGCATCCAAAACATACGTTCCAATCGCCGTACCTAATGTAGATTTTGAAAAAGCTCCTGCCATTTTCTTTAATGCTATGATTAATAAGGAAGATGATCCGTCTACTTCTTTAGGTATTAAACCAAACGCCGAAAGTATAGGGCTTACAATTTTATCCACTGCTGTAGCAAGTTTAATAGCACCAAAAGCTATAATAAACTTTCCTTCGATTGTGGTTCCTAATCCTGAGATAAGTCCACCTAATATTGTTTTGATTGTTGTAAATACTTCTCCGAATATTCCGCTCCAATCAATACTACTTAGGAATGTTCCAATACCTCTTCCAAGTCCTGCCCAGTCTGTATTTTGCGCTACCTGTGAAAATACTCCAAGAAGATTTTTTACAAAAGTGCTTAATATTTGTCCATTTTCTTCCCAGTTAACTCCGGTGATAAAAGTATTAATCCCGTGAGAAATATTTGCTGCAATATCAGCCCAATGTACAGTTTCATTGATTTTTCCAAGTATAGAAAAAACTCCATTGATTCCTACTGCAAATGTATCTGCGATAGTTGCGAAGTCGATTGATTGGAACATACCATTTACAGCTTTTCCAAGAGCAACGCCGATTTGCTGAAATCCTGTTAAGCCTGTATTATCTGTTGCTGCTAATTGATTCAAGAATCCGTTTAAGATTCTCCATGAGATCATAAAATAGTTTCCGAGTGCATTTCCTAACTCTGTCCATGGAATTTCCTGAATCATTCCTTTTAAACTTTCTGCAATTCCAGTACCTAGAGTTTTGAAGTTTATACCGCCATCAGGAGATGCAATTTGATTAAACGCTCTCACTACATCCGTAATCCCTGCACCAACTACTTTACCTAATAACTTAAAATCGAAATTATCAAGGAATCCATTGATTGCCTGAGTAAATTTTGTTGTAAATGATGTGATTTTAGGACCAACATTCTTCCAATCAAGTGCATCATAGGCTAATTGCAGACCGGCATTTAACATATTTGCGATCTCACGGCCAACACCATACCAATTATTATCAAGGAATGCTTTTCTGATTCTTGAAGCCCAATGGCTAATTGGTGTTTCATAATCTTCATCTTCAAGACCACTAAAATCACCGAGTCCGCCAATTCCACCGCCGACTCCACCGCCACTTCCAGAACCACCCGCACCTCCTCCAGATCCAGTATCGCTTGATTGCTTATTGTCATTCAACTGATTTAATTCATCAAACGGCAGAACGGATAAGGTCTTCTTTAATTCTTTCGCTGCCTTAGATGCTTTGTTCATCCCTTTAGATGCATCGTTTCCGGCACTTCCAAGTCCTGAAAGATCAGTAGCAGAATCTCCAACTCCACCAAGATCATTTACAACACCTTTTGTTGCTCCTTTTATCTTTTTTCCCATCAGAACATACATAAAGTTTCTGAACATATTAGCTGCTTGCATAAGCCTGCTCATTAAAGCGTTTAATGCTTTAATTGCCGGAAGTACAGCTGCAATAATTCCTTGACCCATAACAGCTGATAATGATTGAATGTTTAATTTTAATAAACGTACTTGGTTTGCCCAAGTACCGGCAGTACGAGCAAAATCGCCCTGCGCATCTTTTGTTACAGACATTAAATAGTTATATCTCAATGTAGCCTGTTCTGCCTGAGTCATAGAAGTCCACGACTTTGTAATTCCGTTTGCCAAAGCATAAGCACTCATATTTGCAACAGACATGTTAATACCTAATTGCTTTAATGGTTCAATCTCACCAGAAATACCTGCCCTGATTTTATAAAATGCTGTATCAGTATCTATATTATAAAAAGATGCAATATCACCCGCTAATCCGGCTAATGCTACTGACATGTCGGATGCTGCATTTTGGGCAACACCAGATGATTTCAACATCGCCATTATGGTTCCTGTGTATCTTTTAGCTGCCAACTCAGATACTCCAAACTGCTTTGAAGCTGTTGAAGCAAAATCATATGCTTTGTATTTTAATTTACCAAAAGAAACATCAATTACGTTTTCTGCTTCTGTTATATCCGATCCTAACGTTATTGCATCCTTTGTAAATTGTCCAAATGCTTGCACCGCCTTAAATCCAATAGCTGTTTGAATAAGATTTTTTAAGCTGAAATTTACGGTTGAAATACTTCCACTTGCTGACCCAATATTTCGAATAGCATTTACCATTTTACCAATACCACTACTTACAGTAGACCCTGCTCTGGATGCTAAGCTTGCTAATTCAGAAAATCCGTTCCTTAATTTTCCGAAAGAAGTATTCATTGTATTGACAGCACTACTAACTCTACCGCCTGATGCTGCTAATTGTGCCAACGCCTTTGTCATTTCTACTGTATTCTTACTAACAGCCGGTGCTTTAGACATGGTATTGAAAAATGACAAAAGTTCTTTTGCCATTATTTGTAGTCCGTTAGCACTTAATTCTACTTTTTTGCCGGCAGAAGATAGACTCGCTAACGCTGATATGAATTGATTTATTGATTCTTCAACACCTTTAACCGATGCTAATTTATTTGCAGTTTGCTTTATTGCATTTCCTACCGCCGGAAGTTTGCTTGCAACTACACCAGTATTATTTCCAGAACTGATTAATCTAGCTAATGATGCAACAAGTCTATTGATACTTGATGAAACATCCGGAAGATTTCCAAGTTTAGACACAGACTTATAAATACTGTCAAAAATTTGCGTATCAAAACCTTTTGTATCAACTGCCATTAATTTTCTGATAGAGTTAATGACAGAAGATATTTTGCTGTCGCTAAAATCAACGTTATTTAAAACTGACATTGCATGAGATACTTTTGATATTCCATTCACAGAATTTTGAATATTCCCAGTATCTAATTTTCCTATCTTTTCAATTGCTTTGGAAACTGAATTGATATTTTTATAATCTAGCTTTGGTATCGTAACACCTGAAACGCCTTTTAAAGCATTCAGTCCAGAAGCCAATTCTTTTAATGGTTTTGAACTTGCATTTAAGGCGGTAAAATTAACATTTGTTAATGACTGTAACTGTTTACTAAGACCAGATAATTTAGGTACATTGATTTTTATACCACTCATTGATTTTAAAGACGAAGAAACCCTGCCTATCTCACGAGAATAGTTTCTTATACTTCCAGTATCTACGGACTTAAATGCTTTGCTCACGTCATATAATTTGTTTGCCAAATTATCAAGTGCTGTAACAGCTCTGGCAGTCGAACTTTTCACTTGTATATCGAGTGTTTCTATTGTACTATCTGGCATTTTGATTCACCTCCAACTAATAAGGTCAGCGGCTGATCTCATACGGTCAGCCGGTATAAAAAAATAAAGGGCAGAATCATTCGTCTGCCCCTATCTTTTCTATATTTGCATTTGCTTGCATAACTCTGAGTTCCATAAGTCTTAATTCTTGTTGCATTTCTTCTTTACTTCTTCCACTTCTCTTTTCAATTGATTCAATACTTTTTTCTTCTTTTAGCAATGGGTTTTCTGGATAATTCCCATTTTTAGAAAAAGCACAATTAATCGCTTGCAACACATAAGAACCTGTTAACCATGATTGATAATTTGTACTTTTCAATTCATATTCTTTCTGTTCTTTGTATGCATTTATGTATACACTAATTTCTTTTGGAGTGGAGTGAAAAAATTCATCTTTTGTCATTCCGGCTTTTACAGCCTGAGGAAACAATGTATCAAGTATTATTTCTCTGTAACTTCTGCTTTCGCTGTTTTCTTTTTGTGATCCTGAGGTTTCTTTGGTTCTTTCTTCTGTTCTGGTTCGATCCCTAACATCTTGTTCAGACCGATTAGATCGAAAAAATTATCTTCGCCCATCTTTTCAATACAAAGAGTCATGATCCCATAGAAATTTCCATCTTCATCATCTTTATGTTCTTCAAGATATGTTCTAATAAGAGATTTTGCATCTTTAAGATCAGAAACTGTCCCATCTCCCTCAGGTCCATGTGCTTCAAGAAGCCCTGCATAAAAGATTATTAATGTTGTCTTTGGGATATTGGAAATTTCTTTTACGAGCTTCTTAATATCATTTCTATCTTCTGATTCACTGATTCCTACCATCAATGAAGTTACGCTTGATACACAATCGTCATATAATGATGCTTCAACTGTGTATTCAAGCTTATAATCTTTTCCGCCAATTTTTAATACTTTATACATGTTTGCCTCCTATTCATTCAAATTACACTTCTGTATCGTCTGGTTCTACTGCGGTATCAAGACCGACATACTCGTTGATTGTCAATGTCATTTCAACGGTTGCTAATCCATTCTGATCAAGCCCCGGCTTAGGTAACTGTGCTGGTGGCTCAATCTTTGTGAAATATGCCTTATCAAGTGCCGGGTAATATTCTTCATACCATACGGCTTTTCCTGCTGCTTTTCCTGTTTTGTATTCACTGATCAAAGTTTCCCATTCTTTAACTGTCTCGTTCGTTAAGTTGACAGTGACATTAAATGTTCCACCTGTTGACCCTCTACCTGCAATCTCTTTATCGACTTCATCTTCTAATGCTGATGCATCAATTGTTTCTGTATCAATTCCAATATCATCCGTGGCATTGATACGATGAAGCTGTTTAAATTTCGTTGGTTTTGTTCCTGCTGTAGTTTCTACTGCATATCCAACTTTTACACCGACTGTACTTATTCCGGCTACACCACTCATAATCAAACTCCTTTCTACCCTGTAACTATTGAGGGTTAGCGATCATGATTTTTCATGACCGGTTTAATATCTAAACAGAAATATCTGTTATTAACTATTTCTCTGAAACTTATATTTGTTTTTCATATTGTTCGTATAAAATCGCTGACCTCTATTCTTCTTTGAATCAATTAATCCCTGTATCTTTTCCTGATAAATCTCATCATTAGAAATTCTTATCAGGCTTGTGAGCAAATATATTGATAAATGGTTAGGTACTCTTTTATGTGTAACCATTTCAACGATATATCTTGATTGATTAAAAGTTCTGATGTGTGAATGACCGTCAGCAAATTTCTTTTTTGTGTTATGCACTATGTACCCATCATCATTTGATTTATATATGTTAAATTCATTCTTTGAATAGATAAGATTCATGTTTACTCCAACAAATTACCTGTGTAGATTCTGCTATAACGACTTACAACACGCTTTATACTGTTGTCTGTGTTATCTTGCTGTTCTGGTCCATATGTTCGTTGAAATCCCATAGATACCATTGCTCTGTGACTTGCATCGTCAATCTGATATACCTTTTCAACACTTTTTGTTCCTGTTGCAAAACAATCAATTTGAAAACTTGGAATTGTAGCTACTTCGTCACCTTCTATATCCCAACGTGTCCCCGGATTTCCCATAAGAAACATTTGTGCATACATCTTTTTGTTAGCTGCAAGAGTTTGACTTCTTTCGAATGAATAATTTCCATCACCCACAACCTTTTTAACTTCTGCACTCCAACGCTTATATACATCGGACACTGGATTTTTTACTGTATCAGGCATATGAATCTTTCCTTTCTAAGAAGAAAATACTTCCTTTGCTATCTTTAACATCTGCTGTCGCATTTCTACGCCGGCTTTATACACTGGCATTGTTGCTTGTGTACCGTGCGACTTTACAACTTCTCCCGTATCAGAGTAATAATACCAAGCATCTTTACTTCCATTTCCTTTTCCATAAGAACCGATCGTGTATCCTTTTGATGCTCCCAACGGATGAGGGCTGCTACCAACAGATCCGTTGTAATGCACACCTGCACCAAACTCTATAAATAGTAAATCCTTACCACTTACGATCAAAGTTGCTTGTGCATAATCTCCAAAAGAATTGATTTTGATATAAGCATCATGTGTTTTGTCTGAATCGCCTGCCGCAACAGCTATATTAGAATCTATAACAGGAATACCAACTTCTCCGAGTCGCTTTACAAATTCTCTGTTTTTTCTAATAAGCTTATCTCTGTAATTTTCAATTTGCTTTATCGCTGATTGAATACTTTTTTGACTCAGCTCAATATTAATTCTCATTGATACACTCCTTTGATTTTGCTAATTCCATACCTTGCGATATTTCCTTTTTTTGTATCAATTATTTTCAAAATCTTATAATCTGGCATTGTCACTGGCGTTATTTCATCATCTTCCATTCTCAATGACCCATCTTGATTAATTTCTGGTTCTGAATCTACCCAACATACGACACCTTCTTCTGCATAATCGCAAAACGATCTATCATAACTTGTAATATAGCGATCATAGTTCGGAACAATACCCGCTGATATTTCTTCCGCAGTACCACTTGTAGATGATACAGTCATTTTTTTCATAATCGGCTTTTCATAAGTAATGACAGTATCTATATCATCATGATTTTCTGAAATTTTCGAAAACCATATATTTTGCTTGTCTCTTTGCCTTGATCGCATATTACAATCACCTACATTCCTATTTCTTTAAATATGAATCCAACAACGATACCTAAGATTGCAGCAATAACTGTCCATACAACTCTTCGCCACGTTTCACCATCTTTTGATTTCAGTGATTCAACATCTTTGTTTACTGTATCAAGCTTATCATTCATGTTTATTAATTTTTCACACATAACTGCCGATGTTTTAGCAAGCGTGTGTATTTCTTCTGCCAATTTTTCTAGCTCTTCTATTCGTCTGTTTTGTCGATGATCTTCATCTTCAATTCTTCTTTTGAACTCATCGAATGTATTTGTTTCAACAAAGTGTTCGCTATCCAATGAAGACTCCCTTCTGGCATAAAAAACAGGACTTCGCAAAATAGAAAAGTCCTGTTTATTTCCAATTTAATATAACCTCCATAAAATGTGCTTTCCCCACCACCTTCTTAAGCACTCCCTGCGATGTATAATAGGAGGTCTTTTCAAACATCACGCACCGTCTTAGATAATTTTTGATTCAGGTATAATACCTCTCAAATAACTAGAAGGTGTTCCAGAATTTTCATAAGAAGCTGATGTACTGCTTTCTGAATAACTGACTACGCCTTCTTTTCCTTGTTTATCATAATGATACTGTGCTATCCTTTTTATTTTTCCTTTATATCGTTTCACAGCTGATTGTTTCTGTTTTTCAAACTCTTTATCAGAAGCATATCCACCGGGATACATTGCACAGCACACTTCTTCTATTGCATCTTCAATCAATGAGTTTAGAAATGACTGTTGATTTGCTTCATAATCATCTCCGGCATATTCAATTAATTCATTCAATATTTCCTCTGTCATTTCTTTTACCTCATTTTATTTCTTCGGCGATCTTCCTCTTTTTGGTTTTTCTGGTTCTTCTGTAGATTCTTCACTTTTTACAGGAACTTCCTGTTCTTCTACAGAAGGTTCCGTGGAAACATTATCCTCCGGAACCTCATCACCAGCTGCATAATACACACCATTTTTATTTACTACATGATCGTAAATCATACAACTCCTCCTATTTTACTTTCATAACATAAATGCTGTCCATGCCTTCAAAAGATGGGAGAACAATCTGAGAAGCAGTAGTTGAATAAGATACTGGTGGTCCGTATTCAGATTTAACAGCAATTGCAACTCCTGTATCATCAAGGACACTTACATCTACACTAGGATCACCAAGTAATGTTCTTTCCTCTGGTGTCACTCCATACCATGTATTACCAAGCTTTCCTTCACCGATGATTGTTACATAATCATCAGGATAGAAGCTCTTATCTTTACCGTCATAGTCCTCAAACTTCTTATCGTATAAAATTGGGATAAGTCCTGTCTGAGACTGGAACACTTCTTTTACAACTTGTTTAGATACAAAATCAATTGTTCTTCCAGAAATTGTAATAATGGCATTTTTGATCTGAGAGTTTTCAATCAGATAGTTAAATGTTTTTGAAGTCATCATTGCATACATAGGTGAGACACCGATATCTGTCAGGTAATTAATACCCTTCTGAATATCGTTTAATGGTTTAGATGTATCCGCTTTATCCCATGTGCTTGTCCCTTCTAAAGATGCATAATGTTTTGCTTTCCAATCGCCGTTCGGATCATAACTGTAATTGTAAGCTACATTATCAGCTGTACCGATTACAATTTTCATATCTCCGCCTACTGGTGCAAGTAACTGCATTCTCATGCGTTCGGCTGCAATATCAGCACCATCAATTAACTCGTTTGTATCATCATAGATATGAGATAAAACTTCATTAAGGTATGGATCATTGGATTCCTGAGCTCTTGTGATCTCTGCTAAATCCTGTTCTTTTACAACCATAGATTCACGGAAAAGTGGCATTTCTTCATTTGTCACTTTGAATCCTTTTCTTGCACGGATTGTTGCCATACCATCAAATGCAGATGGTTTTAATGCAACTCCAAGACCTTTATGTGTTTTGATCCATTTCAGGTCAATTCCAGTTTTCTTTTTATTTGGGAAAAAAGCAAGTCCGGCATATGCCATGGAATTACTTACATCAGAAGTTCTAACGGATGCTACTGCTTCCGCTGAAAAAACGTCTGTTAATAACATATTGTTCTCCTTTCTACCCTGTAACTATTGAGGGTTAGCGATTATCTATCTTTTTCTAATAACCGGTATTTGTCTTATGCTAAGACTTCTGGTTCTTCTAATACGATTCTGCATCCAGACTTTTCTAACTCTGTAACTAATGCAAGATCATATGTTAATCCAGAACTTTTCTGTGCTCTTGTCGTATTTACATATGCTTTCTTTAAAACTGCCTGCTGCGGTCTTGTTTCATAAGCATCATGAAGTAAAATTCCAACAGCGCCAGTCCAAGGTGTAGCTTTAATTGGTGCTCCATCTTTTCCGATTGGAGTACCGGCTTTTACAACTTTTCTACCTAAATCGTCTTTGGTTTCTACGCCATCAAAGTCTACTGTATTTGGAATTGCTTCAAATTCTTTTCTGTTTAAAATTTCAACTTCATTAGAAACTGAAAGAACATCTACTTTCATATCTCCTCTTGCCATGATACGTCTCCTTTCTTACATGTAATGTTTTAATATATCTGCATTAACTCCGGCTTTTTTGTTCTTCGCAAATTCCTTTGCTTTTTCAACTGCAAGTGATTCTTTTGCATTTCCATTTCCGGCGTTAATATTTTTTCTGTTTTTGTAAAATTCCTGCTCCATATCGGATTTAGTGACTTTTATATGTTCTGCAAGACATTTAAAAGCTGATTCAATATCATTTCCGGCAAGTGACTCTGCAAATTTTTTCGCTGCATCTTTACTCATGCCAATTTCAGGGTCCATACATCTTTCTGTATATTCTCCAATCAGCATTTTCGTTTCTAACTCAGCGATTCTTGCATCTTTAGCTTCGTCAGCCTCTTTCTTTTCTAACGCTGCCTGTTCCTGTGCTGTTAATGTTGATCTGTACTGTTTTGTGATCTCACCTTTTTCCTTTAAAGCTTTATCTAATGCAGCTTTATTTTTTGATCCCTCAACTTCTAATCGTGCGATTTTAGCAAGTAATTCATCTGTGCTAGGTTCATCTTCTGTTGATCCAGAACCACCGCCATTATTGCCTGAAAGATTTCCGACCTGCGCTCCTTCTCCACCATCTGGTGCATCTGCAAATCTAACTCTGCTGCCAGTACGTTTACCTTTTAAATAATAAAAAAACATATAAAATTCCTTCCTGTGTTTTTATGAGTTCTCTCTCAATCAAATTTGTGTTTTATTTTCTGCTTTTCTCTAAGCAACCGTGTTTTATTAACGTCACTTCTCTGTGACTATATGTATTTAACACTACATCTGCATCCTACGATTTCAGATGAGCTTGCGCCCAAAGACACATCCCTTGGGTACATTAATAAAGAACCACCCACAATGAATGGTTCTGTTATTCCTATAATCTCTCCATCAGCGGACCTATGTGTGGACCTTGTTTTCTTGTCCATAATTGCAACCCACTGTTTTTTTGTTTTTCCTTGTGCTATTGCTTCTAAGTCGTATTGAAAACTTCTTGATACATTGCTTTCATTCTCAGAAATAAATTTTGCTCTATCCTGTGAAAAGTAATAAGGATCATCAATATTCCTTTTCGCAGCATCTATAACTTCATATGATAATGCTGTCATGTATGCCAAAAAATTTTCATTTGGTGTAACATACCCATTCAAAGATTTCTTATATCTGTCAAAAAACTCTTGTCTTGCAGTTTCCCAATTTGGTGTTGGGTATTTCTGCAACGTAAACATAAGACTCATGACATAGAGAAATTCATCTTCCATATTCTCGGCCAGTTTGATTCTTGTCTCTTTTTCTTCTTTCGGAAGTTCCATCTCTCCAAAATACTTTTCATACGGAATAGACCTTGTATTCATATCCATTTGATTCAATTCATCAAAACTTAATGCTGAGTACATTTCTCTCTCCTGTTATGCCTGAATCTTATTTGAGTCTGTATTCAATCCATCTAATATCGGTGAGTTTCCTGTCTGATCAGATGTATCGCCTTGAATCTTTTCTGATGTATTGCTACCAGTATCTCCTATGGTTGAAGTGCTGCTACTATCAGATGTTTTCCACAAAGATTCCTGATATTTTTCAATCATTTCCTGACTATCGTTCCAAACTTGTTCCACATCACCAAACGCGTCAACTACCTTTAATGCGTGTCTTCCGTGGATTCCGTGACTCACATATGTAGCAAAAGTGTTTGCCTTAACAGACATGTCATAATTCTTTCTTCTGTTAAAATGAAAGTCTATATCAGAACTGTGTATTTTTCTGATTGGGCTGTCTTCAGGAAGAATTTTTGAAGGAACTAACTGAATCGCTCTTAGGATCAATTTAATTTCTTCTCTCTTGCCCTTCTCAGTCATTTGCTGTTCTCTCATGGCATCCAATTCTGCTGCACTCCATCCAGAACTCATGTCGGTTGCTGTTCCCGTTGATCCACTGCCAGAACTTTCATACTGAATAGGAACTTTACAATCCTGAAAGATTCTACTGCGGTAATCAGAAATAGCAGATAATGTACTGCCAGAATCAAATGTGCTTGAAAGTGGTTGAACACTTGGCTTTCCATTTTCGTTTGAATATGTTACTAACCACTGACCGCTTTTAGGTTGAATCTCATTTCCTTCGTCATCTACTGGGAACTTAATGTCGTTCCCCCACCATATTTCCTGTGTTCTCTGTGACACATCATTCGTAAAGTCTGACATTAAAATATTGAGTGCATCAATTTCTAGGATCTTTCTTTCAAAGCATCCTGTTCTGTCAAAACTTCTTTCATACTCAATAATCGGAATATCTTTCAGTGGATTCTTTTCTACTGAAACGATCTCACCTGATTGAATCTCATAGCGGCATTCTTTAGTAAAACATGTAAAATACAGCTTCCCTGAAACTTTCCTGTATGTAACACCTAAAACTTTTTTCTGACCTGTCCCGTTGTTATATACGCAAAAAGCATATCTGGAGTCAAGTGTATACACATCTACCAGAGATTCAGGTTCACCATCTTCCATATCGTCAAAGTCTGTCTTAATATCAATCATTCTATGACCGATACCGCAGATTTCAATAAACTCTGCCATACACTGATCTTTATAACCGATGTTTTCTCCATTTGTTAGAATCTCATTTAATGAAGTGATTCCTGCATCATCCGTTTTTGAATCAGAGTCATGCATTTCCTTGTCGCCACGTTGAACCAACATGATAGGGCTGCTCCAATTGTAGCCAATCTTAAATTCTTTGACGTAGTTTGCAACACTTCCATTAACCTTTATGTCAATGTCTGGTCTTACTATTTTTTGTCGTTTTAATGGCTGTTGTCCGCCTTCATAGTCAATCAGAAACTGCATCTGTCTGCGATTAAATAAGTGTTTTGCATAAGCTTTTCGCAAGACTGATAATATGTTATCTTCATCAATGATTGTCTCATCTGTATAGATTTTTGTTCTTCCAAGCAGTCTTGCTTCTAAACCCATTGTCGTTTCACCTCTTTCTTCGCAATAAAAAAGCATCTGCGGAAATACATCCACAAATGCTTACTTAAAATCTATTATATAGTATACTAAACTAAAAGGTCTTATTGTGTATCATAGAGTCTTATTCTTCAAATCCTTTGATTTTCTTAATTTCATCTAATGCTTCTTTATGCATTCTTTTTACATGCTGCAAGGAATAACCCATTTCATTTTGTATCATTCTTAATGTTTTGTACTCAACATATCTCTTAAAAAGAAGATCATAATGATTTGGATTTTCTGTTGTTTCGATCACTGATATAATTTCTTTTTTCTTGATCAAAAATCTTTTGATTTCTCTATTAGCTTCTCTTTCTTTATCTACAATATTGGCTATTGCATCTCCCATACGATCTTTTTGTTTTGAAGTTTGTACTTTATCAGAACCGATTGCTACGGATGCACTAGTCGCTAACGCTCTCAACTGATATACCTCTGACAATTTATTATGTATTTTTTTATCAAGGAACTGTAATTGCATTAAATATTCTTTCGCTGTCATTTTTTACCTCTAAACTGGACTTTGTCTGATATAACTTTGTCGTGCTTCTGGCTTTGATACAAATTCTGCTAACATAGCTAATGAGTCAGGACCATCATCATGCAGAACCTTCGCCTTTGTCGTGTAAGAAGTTACATTTTCCATGAATCTTCCATAATCAGACTTTACTTGGTATTCTGATGGTTCTAAAAATAAGCAATGCTTCTTTATCCAATCTGAATTGACCAAAATTTTGGTTTCTTTATTTGCTGTTGTGTATTTTGGTTCAATAATTGTCCTTGCTTTGCCTTTGATCATTTTGCTTATATTATCTGCAATTCTTCCTCCGGCTTGGTTTGATTCAAAACGCACCTTATGTGGTTGATGTCTGATAAGAATTGCAGCTGTCTTGTTATCAAGAATTTCATAATTCGTTTCATCGTCAAATACAACATCCGGTATATAAAAATCTTCTCCAAACTGATATGCAATCGGAAGGGATTCAAAGTCGGTTCCCTTATCTTTTGTATCACAGACACCCCAGATAGCATCTGGGTCTTTTTTAGGAAATACTGTATAACCGGATACCCCCTCAGGAACATGATGTTTTTCAAGATAAAATCTTCTTAATTCATCCGCCGGTAATAATAGTCCTTCACGCTCTACTGGTTTTTGTTGGTATAAACAGTTAAACGAAATATCATCCATAGCTTTTCTTGCATCTTCAAAATACTCTTTAGAGAATCCATTTACAGTAAACATAAAATTGCTTTCGCCTTTTTCATTTAGTGCCGGTACTGCAATAAATCTTGCTCTCGGATCACCTGCATATAGTGTCTGTAGCTTCCCAATCGGATCATGAACACTCCATCGTGTCGCAATATAGAACTCTTTGCAACCGTCCAATCGTCTTGATCGTAAATCGTTTGCAACTTTCGTCCAGAGTGTTTTCAGTCGGTTTTTATTCAATGCTTCTTCAATTCCTGATACCAAGTCGTCCGCGGTAAGAAATTTATTACAACGTGTCGCACCTGTTAATGATCCATCAATTGATCGAAACGTCCACGTTTTGAAACGGCCATTTCTTTCAAGGTTTACTGTTGTTTCTTTTGCGTTTGTTCCTTGCATCTGCACATTCGGAAAAATCTCATGCCATGTGTATTCTACTGGATCATTTATAATTTCAAGAACTCCATCATACAGTGATCGTGTCAAAATGCTACTATGGGCAGAAGATAAGTTAAAACAATTTGGAAACCAACCACCAACAAGAGATAAGAAAAAGTCTTCCAGTGTTGACTTTCCACAACCGGGTGGAACACTTAACGCAAATATGTCCAATTTATCGTCCATTAAATCTTGCAATGATTGAATTATCCCGTGTTGCATAAAAACCGATCTACGTGGTTCGTAGAACCTCTCAGAAGGTACTCTGTTCTTTTCAAGATATAACAAACCACTGTCTACCTGATAATGCTGACCTTCCAAAAGCAGAAACTTCCAGTATAGATCGTCATATTCCGCCATTCCTGTCGTTGCTGCCATATATGCAGCCATTTCATGGGCATACTTGCTTATCTTGATTGCATAGTCCATGACCTCTTTATTGTTAAATGTTAATTCTTGCTTCATGTTGAGCAACAATTGGTATGTATCATTCTGGTTTTCGTATAAATCCATCTGTCCGTCCAATATTGACTTAAAGACCGATTGATACCACTCAAAACTTCCTTCTTGCATAAAAAAAGAACCGACTCCTTCCCTTGAAAGCGTCCGGCTCTTTGGCTCTTGCGACTATTAATAATTTATTTCAAACATTTTTTTGCAGTTTGACGATTTGCATTTATACTGCAAATGACTAATTTTCGTATCATGGTTAACAGGAAATTGCTTCTTTCCACACCACGGGCAATGAATCCAAACATTGCCTTCTTTATCCTTTTCTGCATACGACATTCCCTCAATCGGTTCTGTCATATAATTTTTCATTTCTTTGATAATTTCTGTCATACTCAATGTTATAATCCCCTGTCAATTCTAAAAAAACAATGCGTATGCCGGAGTTGAGCCGGCTAAACTGACCATATTCAGATACGCAAACAAAATAAAAACATTGTAAGGAGTGAAATCTTTGCCTACTTAAAGGCGAACATCTCTTTTCACCAGTTGGGGTGAAAAAGTTTTTCATGAAAAAAAGAAATCCATCCCGGCTATAACGGTCAACAGCAACATTGGCTTGAATTTCACATACGTACTAAAATAATTTTAAGAAAGTAAGGACTTTATGTTCGCTATTGCGAACAAATGGTATAGCCAGACTTGAACTGGCATCCTCAACATTCGTAGTGTTGCGCTCTATCCAATTGAGCTATATACCACAACTTATTTGGAGGTAATCGAAATGTTATCGTATCTTTCTGAATTTATTACCATTTCCATTGCTTCTATTGGCGTAAGACCAATTGCGGAAATGACATTTTGAAATGTTGATGCTGACTGCCCAGAACATAACTGAACACCTTTTCGGTTGCTGTCAGCATGAAAAACATTATTTCTACTTTGAACATTCCAGAACACAATGTTAGGAATCTCATAACCATGTTTTTTAAATTCATCAGCCATCTGATCATAAAACGTCCAACTATCATTTGTGCACTGATCAATTTCCATATCAGAAATAACAACAAGTGCTTCTGGCATTTCTTCCTGATCTATATGATTATCAATCGCAACTTTCAAAATCTTATCAAATGCTTTTTTCAGATCTGTATTGAATCCCCATTCCGCAGATATTGCGTTGCTATATTTCTCATATAATGTGTTTCCTTTTAGCGATACAAATTCAGGGTCACCGCTAAATGTCATAAAAAGATTATGATATGGACCAATGTTTCTTTCTGCAAAGTATATTGCAAGACCTACAGAAGTTTGCATAGGTCTTCCATTCATAGAACCTGATACATCAGCCATAACTAATACGTTTCGTCCCGGCTCTACATAGTTCGGAAGATTCTTCCACTGTGCTTCTGCAATGGCATGATCGATCTCGTATGGTGAATCAATTTCATTGATCAAATCATATGGATACAGTGTACTTGAATTGATCTTTTGCCTTCCGTTTGACACATCTTCCTTGTACTGTTGGAATCTTTCTGCATCATGACGATAAAAAGCATATTGGTTGTTCAACATACATCTACTAGGAACTGATGGATAAAATATCTCGTTCCATTTGTTCGCAGACATATATGTTTCCGTGATCTTTAAGTATTTTCTAAGATTACGGACAATCCTTTTATAATTTCGAACAGATATACCAAAACCAAGTGCTGTCTTAATTCCAAGCTCCCTTGTTTTCTTAGAGCTTGCATCCGCGGTCTTTAACCATTTAGCCAATAATGATATTGGTTTTCCATTGTTGTAGTCTTTGAAATCTTCAACCATCTGTGATTTCATATGAGTCCACATATCCTGTTCTAAAGGCGTATCGACCAATGCGTACCAATCATCGTAACGCCCATATTCAGGAATCCAGTAAATGTTATTTTTAATACTTTCAGGGTATACGCAAGCCATATGATGAATCAAATCACGGAAAACTTTTCTTTCTCCTAATCCACCTCTTACATCTCTTGCGTAAAATACGATTTTTGTAGCAAGTAACGGATTTTCTTTGTACGCTTCGTCAAACAAGGACAGAACTCTTGATAGTTCTGCATCTCTAAGACTTCCAATTGTTGAATACAAATCAAGACATGCATTGCCTGTAGTATTCAAAGCAACTGCTCCATTCTCTGTCTTTGTGAACTTTGTTTCTCTTTCCACTGCTTGTACAAAATTCATATTTCCCTCTCTTTCATAATCAGGACTCGTGAAGTATGCTATACGTCATGGCTTGTTTTTTTGTTGCATTGTACTTTTTATTTGCTGTATGAGTCCCTAAGAACATGATGCTTGTGCATTAACCTTCAAAAACATTTTATAATACATTAAAATTTGCTGTTAGCATCACTCAATGGACCGTACAGGATTCGAACCTGTGGCCTTCCGGTTATGAGCCGGATACTCTCACCCGCTGAGTTAACGGTCCTAACTACCGAGATTTTCTCGACAGTTTATTATTTAATCTGCAATACATATGTATCTTACAAATTCTCTAGGAAGTAAAATTACGTTCATTGCTGATTTTTTTATATAAAACATTTCTTCTTCCGCTGAGTACCAAAACATACTACTTGAACAATTTGTAGTATAATCTGTGTCAAAATATTCTTCTCTTCCATCAACGAAATTAACTTTAACTTTTTTCATTTAGCACCACCATATCACAATAATGTTTAACGCATATAAGAGAATCATGGATAAAAAACCTACGATCGTTGCTTTATCATTTGTTTTTGCTGTTTTCATAAACCATCTGATGATCAATGCATATACAACATTGCAGAGTGTAACAATAGCTTTTGTGATCATCTACTCAACTCCTAAAATTAATAACATCAACAAAAACAACCAACCAGTTCCAAATGTTACTGCTGCATACACTGAAACACCAACTACAAACATGTTATATAAATATCTCATCGTTTCACTGCTCCTGACTTATTTTTTAAATACTCAAGTTCAAAGTTGATATACGTTGCTGCTTTCTCTAAGTCCTCAACAAGTTTGTTTGGGTCTTTCTTACCTGCTCTGCATATATACTTTACTGCATTGCCTAAGTTGAAATTTAAATCCCAGTCTCTAATCACATCTTTTGCTTCATACTTTCCGGGATTGTAATAGTTTTGATGTTCAATCATTCTTGTATATCCTCTCTGTGTGTTATGAGTTATATATTGATTTCTTTGTATGCCTAAAAAAGCTCTTTTGTTTTTTGGGGAATTTTTGGCACTAACTCCGGCGGCGTGGGCGGTCTCCTGTGAGGGGTACCCCGTCTTTTCTGTCATTCCCCTTGCTCTGTACAACATGCACAAAACAAACAAGATTTATTGTGTAGTCTGCATATATCTTTACACCACACGATCAATCTATACGTTAAATAATGGTTTAAGTTATAGATCACTATATATCTATTGTGATACTGCACAACTATATATATTATTATTATTGTCTTATTGTGCATAATGCTTTTATGATATATATATTATGCTTATAGATTTGGTTTCTGTGGTAGTTGTTGATGCTCTGCATACTTCTTTGCGATCTCTGCCCTGCTTTCTTTTGGCAGTCCCGTCTGGTCAATGATGTTAACTGTTTGCTGTTCGCTGTACCCGTAGCAGCTTTTGAGAAGGAACATTGAACCTACTGAGTTTTGTTCACTTGTGCGATCTGCCAATGCTAACTCACATTCTTTTTTCCATCTTTTGACAGCGGCGGAATGTCCAGAGCTTGCCCGAACCTCACCAGTACGCCAACTATTGAACGTGTCGTCATTGATCCCAGTCAGCAAAGAGAACCCAAGTAATGAAGGATTATGATTATATTTATAACAGAGTGTTGTATATATATCCCATATCTCATTGATCGTATCTATGTCGCTAGTATCAATGTTAGTCTTTAATTGATACAATGTTTTCTCACTCTTCTTAGCTTTAAATACATGTTTAAATATATGCTTAAGCATCCCCTTAAACGTAGACACTTTATATATATCATCTTCGTTAGCTAAAGATTTAATATAATCATCTGCGTATATATCAATCTCATTCTCATAAACCTCTAAATCCTTCATGTTCTCACCACCTTTTACTTTATCACTCTAAAGCATTAAATAATAATCTTAAATATTCATAAGGGCTTATATAATACCCTGTAATTAATATCCTGAACTAAAGATAATTTTATTGCAAGCGTAAATTTAAAGACTAATATACGGCGTTTCCGTCGCTTATACAGCCATATAAAACACTCTTATTGGCCAAAACACGTAGACTAGACACCGCCGGCACCGTTATATTTCAACTTTAGATAATCAATAAAAATTTATAAAATCTTTATAATTTCAAGACTCAAAAAACGTCGTGACGTTTAAAAAGTCGCACAAAAAAAAGCTCCGCAAAGAACTTCTTTCAGATTTTTATTCTTATTTTTCTCGATCTAGTCAACAAAAAATAATCTTTAAAAAGATATATAACCGCGGATTATATTCCGCGGTTATATGCAAAAATTCTTATTGCTTCTAATTATTTACTTATTAAATATGCTGCGCCAAGTACCATTTCTAAATATCCAAGGATAAACGCCCCCGGGATCGCTGTAAAAATGATTCCTGCAATTATAAAACTACTTATAACAATTAATAAATCTATTTTTTTCATCTCGTAAAACCTCCGTCGCTGTTAACTGGCAAATTTTTAAAATCTTTGTTTTGTTCTACTATGCTTTCTAATACATAGTACAAAGATTTATCCTTATCTTTAATTTCTTTTATTTCCGTTTCCAATATGTCAAGTTCTTCTTTGTTGCTGTCTGCGCCGTCTGCGTAGTCCAATCCGAGTGACATATTAAAAAGTACATTGCACATCTCACATATTTTCATTTTTTCGCCCTCCTATGCTAATTTTTCGCTTGGATCATATCTAAAAATAAATCCATGCTTAAATTTACTGTAATAGCCGCCAAGATCACGCATTTTTTTATTCTGCTCAACATAATCTTGTTTATTTAAGTTTTCATTGATTCTTACCACCCACAACTCGGACATGTCGCGCGTGTCTTCGCCCTTTGTGATCTTGTATGTAACTTCTGTTACTTTTTCGATCTGTTTTGCTTCCTGCTCTTTTTTATCCTGTTTTTTCTTTGCCTTTGCTGCCGGCGTTGCTTTTTTGTTTTTAATTCTCGCAGTTTTTGGAACAAATTTACAATCATTGTAACTTACTTTACCGTCGTAAAAATTACAACTAAAATAATCAATCATACTGTCGGAATCATCGTAGTTATAAGAAGCAATAAAGGCGTTTACATCATCGACAACGCTTTTAAAGTATTCTGTTTGAACACCGTAAAAGAATTGTCCTTTTTCAAATACTGTTTCTGTGTAGCATTTCAAAAATTCCTCCTGTGTAAAATCGTCGTCTGACATAATATAATTCGCTCTGAATTTATTATATAAGTTTTGAATTGTGTCATTTAAAACAGTAGTTGTTATTGTCTTACCTTCACTATCCACGTATGAAAAAGGTGTATACCAAATTTTCTTTAGTTCTTCGGCTGTCATAAACATTTGTTGTGGAAACTCTAATAATTTAACTGTTAGAGATTGACACATGCTGCCGTATGAAGTTCTAACGCTAAATTTACAAGTTGGATATTTCTTTTTTACATATCCGCGTACAATTTTCGCGATCTCTTTTAATGTCAAACTTGAATCATATCTTGAGCCCTCCCAACCAAAAGCAGTATAGAAATTACGTCTTACGCTTCCAGCAGTTTCTTTTTTTACTTCTTCCGGCTCTGCTGCTTCTTTTACTGCCTGATCTCTAAAGATTGGAAAAGCCGAATCAAACTGTACGTTGATCTCTTTCATGATTTCCAAATCGCCGCCGTTGTCCGGGTGGTTCTCTTTCAGTAATTTTTTGTAAGTATCTTTTAATTCTTTTAATGTTTTGCAATTTTTAAAATATTTCATAATAGCACTCCTTTTTATAAATGTTTTTCGTTTATCTTTATCTGAATTATAAACGATTTTTATTTATATGTCAATATTAAAATAAACTTTTTTCGTTTGACTTTCTGTCATTTTTAAATTATAATAGTTTAAAAATAATAGAATCGAGGTGCAAAATGGACTATAGTATAAATTTCTCTTATGAAGATAACAAGCAACTAAAAGAAATCTATAAAGAACTGCTAAAAAAGAACGGTCTTACAATGCTAGAAGCTTCTAAACTTCTAGGACTTTCCACGCCGCAGCAGCTGAATAATAAATTTAATAACAAAAAGATTTCTTTAAGCGATCTAAAAAATTTTTTATCTATTATGGGATATGATTACGAGATAACAATAAAAAAAAGATCTGGGAACATGTAAGCTATCCCAGATCTTTTTTTAATTGTCAGTTACAATTTTTGTAATTCTATAAAACAAGCTATCGAATTTTTCCGTACAACCAAGATCATATGCAAGTTGTCCAAGCGCTTTTGTATACGCCGTTTCAAATTCTATAAATGCATTATCTAATCTATTTATACGATCATTCGTTTTCATAATCTCATTTCTAAAATACTGCTTTTTCTTTTCAATCATTTCTTTGATTTTTTCTGTATCTGTTATTTTTTCGTTCGTTCTGTAATCTTCTAATCGTACCCAGTCGTTAATATATCCAAGATCGCTACTACTGGAAGAAACTTCCAATATGTAGTAGTTTCCGTAACTCGCTTTCCTGTACGTTGTATTTTCAAAGCTTTTTGAAACTAGTTTAAACGGCTGCCCGTTCTTTTTTGTCTTATACTCTACAGCTTCCCAAAGTCGTAAAAGTTCTTGATCTCTTGCAAGATTTCCTGCAAGTTCTTCTTTTATTTTTTCTAGTTTATAATTTTTCATTTTTGTTCCCTCCATATTATGAGTAAAAAGCTTCGAATGCCTCTTTATATTCTTCATGATCGTTCACAAAATTTATTTGTGCCTGTTTTGCTTTGTCTCCATTTTTTGTTTGGTGATAAACTTTTTCGAAAATATGATTTAAAAAATTAATTTTTTCACATTTTTTTAGTCTTGTTTCTCTACTCTTTTTATCCTCTAGCGAAAAGCTCCACGCGTAACAGTTTCTTTCTAAGTGCATTTTGTGACGTTTTGCAAAATCATAAACGTATTTATGATTTTTGTAATATTCTTCAGAATTATCAAATCCTATAAAATACACATTTCCACCATACGTGTATTTTTTTGTTTCTACTGCTACCCCTAAGTCATTTTCTAATTTCCTTAATGATTTCTTATTCATTTTTATACATTCTTTCTATTTATGCGATTCTTGCAGACGCGCAAGTTTTAACTTTTTCACTTCCATATTTTTTCTGTATGTCCTCGAAAGACATTTTCTTTTTATGCCATTTCCCAGATGGTTCCGTGCTAAAATGCCACTTTTTGCGATTCTTTGACCATTTAAAACCGAGTTTTTTCAACTCTTCTTTATATGTAAATGTGTTACCATCTACCCAAATCCAAGAGCCGACAACCTCAATGTTGACACCATCGAAAGAAACTATATTATTAATAACGTTTCTTAGTGCTTCGTCTGTTTTGTAGTCGTATTTATTTTTCTGCTCTTCGTCTGGTGTCTGCCCTGCCTTGAACATGTCAAACAGTTTCTTATACTCTGCCGTGATCTCCTGACATGCTGCAACGTCTCCGCCGTTGTCAGGGTGATTTTTAACCATTAACTTTTTATATTCTTTTCTTAGTTCCTCAAGATTTTTTGCTGTAAAATATTTCATATCGTTGTACCTCCTAATCATTTGTGTTCTGTACCTTTAACTTGATGTTATTATATCATTGCGTAAGTACATAATTCAATATGTAAAACATTACAAAAATACCATTGTGTAAGTATGCTTTTATTGTGCAATTTATATAGTTGTGCAATGATTAATAAAATGTTATAATAAGAAGAAAAAAAGAAAAGGAGTTGATAAAATGCCACGCCCACCAAGAAAAGACGGTAGAAATGCGCGAACAGTCGCAAATAATAAGTATAATTTAAAGGCGTATGATCGTATTAGCTTATGCATACCAAAAGGAGAAAAGGAACGAATAAAAAATGAAATCGGTTCGCAAAGCCTTAACGGTTTCATCTGGGAAGCAATACAAGAAAAGCTTGAACGAAAAAACAACATATAATAGAAGAAACTAAAAAAGACGGTGCGCACCGTCTTTTTTTATTGAACTATTGCAAAATTCGTGCTAATATATAATTGTATACTTGCGTTTATTATACAATTTTTTAAACGTTGCCGGATCTAGTTTGATTTTGTGCAACATGTCCAATAGTAAAAAAATTGGAAGTATACAAAAAATTCTGGTTTTCTGCCCATTCAAGAGCAGTTTCCAAATTTTTACTTGTATTTAAAATTGAAAAAAATTCCAAAAAAATCTAAAAATTTTTGGATTCTAAATTTTTCCAACTGGAAAAATCCACCCAAAATCTGGGCCAAAAAGTGGGTGGGAAAAGTTGCCCATGAGACGAAAATTTTTGTTTGTGAAATTTGCACAAAATATTCTACGCCGTTAAAATCGGTGTTAGCTATTTTGCTAATCACAAAACATTTAATGAATCGTCTTTATTTTTTTGCCTTCTTTGGCTTCTGTTCTGAACCAGTCCATTCAACCGCTGTCTTCTCTGCTTCTGTTTGCTGCGTTCGTTCTTCTTCCTGACACTCGTGTATTGTGTTGATGTTCCCATTATTTCTACCCAACCTTTCTTCCATTAACTGATTTCTGCTTTTTAAATTTATGATCGGAACTTCTGACTTTAGTTCTTTTGGCAGCCTTCCAACGATAATAACCTTGTTAGGCTGTAATCTTCGGCACATCTCATAGAACCCGTTGCAAAAATCAATCCTTGATGCCTTGGATTTCATTCTACCGTTTGTGCTGCACGCAACATTGCTGCCTATGGTATATCCATCAAAACACCAGTCCCAACAATCCTCTGATAGTATACTGATATTTGGAATCATTTTTACGCCATTTAAGGCAAGGTAATATGTTAGTGCATGATTTCTATACTTGTTCCAGATTTGCATTGCAAATGGCATTCCTTGTTCGCCAGAAGCTATGCTGTAGTCTAATCCACACACGCTGTGAAAGCATCTTAAGTGATCTAAGTATCTATCAGGATTAGCATACACTCTTTCAAACGCATTATCATGTATATAAAAATTAACGTTCAATTCTCGATGGTTCTTGATCGACCGCTTAAAACTGTCTGCAAAATCTATCGTATCCCCCGGTTCATAAAATGCTGCCGGTATAACCGGAAACTGATATTTCCCGTCCAGTTCCGCACCTGTGATCATATATTCTTTCATTACATCAAACGCTGTATGTACCATTCTTTCTGCCCTCCTTATTTTTATGGTAGCAAAAAGATAATTTTATTTACAGGAAAAAGGACCAGAGAAAAAATCTCTGATCCTTTTACGCCCTTGGAATATATATTGTGGTTGTTTGTACTATTATATTACTATGTTTTCTTAATTTAGTCAATGTTATTCATGTTTTTGTTATATTCATCAAGAAATGCGTTAAAATACTTGTCTTCTGCTTCTTTTCTTGCTTTTGCAGCATCCTCTTTTTTATCATACATTCCAAGATGATACATCTTCTTTTTAAACATTATATATGCTTGCCATTTCTTATTATCAACAGACTTATTTGTATTGATTATCTGAGAAAAATAGTCAATTTCTTTGTATTCTTGATTTTTCGAAAACTCTTCTGCAGTCATTATTTTATACTGCATACCTACATCCAGTAAAACATAAACTGCGTTTTTAATTGCCACATGATTTTCAACAGCTATTCTTTCAAGATTTTCTTTGCCTAATCTTCCAATAATTTCATTTATCATATTCATTCCTCCGTACTTATTTATCATTGATATGAAAAAGGCACGACCTAGCCAAATGATCGTGCCCAAACTTCTAAAGTTACTGTTTATTTTTCACTTCGGAATAAATTAAAGATATATTAATTATAATTCATCAATCAATCCTTGTCAATTTTCTTCTCGAAATCAGAACAAAAATCTTCTGAATTAACACGCTGACCACCACATCGTGCTTTCCATTTCTGACAAGTTCCATCTTTTGCATTTTTATTTTTAGAAAAACATTTGCAGTTTGCACACTTCAAATTATCCATATTTTCTTTTATCATTTGTAAGCACTCCTCGAATCCTGCATTCTTCCCATTTAAATATATGTTACTACCAACATATTTATCATTCTTAGGAATCATTGCTGCAAAATCTTCTCTTTTCATTACTTCCTACCTCTTTTCGCTCTTAAAAGATTTTTTCTTACATTTTTTGCTTTTTCTTCTGAATAATAACTCATATTCATTTCTTTTTCTTTCTTCTTCTCTTTCTTATATTTATCCAAGAAGCTTTTATATCCGGCACAACTTGAGTGACACTCTGAATGTCTGCCTGTCTCCGGCGTGCATCCTAAACACGGACAATCACTTGCTCTCATATTGTTTTCTCCCTTCTAATTTTTCACATGCTGCTACTAAAGAATTGACTTCTTGGCACTTTTCAAGATACAGTTTATCCATTTCTCTAATCTTATCTGGTGTCAATCCTGTCTCTCTGTACTCTAAAAGTTCTTTCAGGCAGTTATAGATCACAACTCCGTGTTGGTTTAATGTTTTCTCAGTTTTGCAAGCCTCCATGACATGCTTAATTGTCTCAGTATCAACTTTTACTTCAAACATTTTCGTTTTTCTCCTCTCTAGTTCTAATTTCCTTTATGTTTTTTCCTATATCAATCATTTTATTTCTGCTCCTTCTATGTATTGCATACAAATTCATAGAATAACAAACGTATTAAAATTTTATCTCGATTCCTGTTTCTTCCTTGATAGTTTTCTGTAGGTCCTGAACACTTATATAACCTTTTTCGTAACTGTCTCTTAGATCGTTGATTTCATCAATCCAACGTTCTATCCTTGCACTACCAAAGTCAAATTTATTTCTTAATGCCATGATTCCTAGCAAAAGAAATGCTGTGTAACTGCTATGTATTAACTTGTCTGCATCCCTGCGATTCTTAACCCTGCGTTGTTGTGCAGGTGCTTGCCTGTTGTTAAAGTATTTACTGTTCATGATAGCACCGCCTTATACATCTTCTGGACTTCTGTTATTTGCTTTGATAACGTCAAATCCATCTGGATAACGTTTCTCTAATTTTTCAATGTTCATCTGCATAATTTCATCCAACGACCAATTAAACGATTCACAAATCATAGCAACATACCACATTACATCCCCAAGTTCTTTTTTTGCGTGTTCCTCATCAAAATTACTTTCATGGAATATCCATTTTTTAACCATGTCAGTAAGTTCTCCAACTTCTCCAGATAATCCGAATAAGCCGTTAATAATTCCGCCCAAGTCAATCCCTGTGTCTGGTATGCTGTCCTCTACTCCCTGTTCCAAATTATCAGCCATATTCATTATTCTTTCTATTCCTAATCCGTCATTAGTTCGCATTGCCTTTTCTTGATATTCTTTACCATTCATTTATAACACTCCTTTATAATTCGATAACCCTTTGTCCTCTGTCATACTGATTAAGTATCTTATCCAACATCGCTACCGCTTTTGTTTTTGTTAAACATCGTTCAATAGGATATTGATGATTTAATGTTTCCGCTATCACTTCATAAAATCCACCGCTTCCGCCTGTGTTTCTTACATATATTCTAACAAGCTGTTGTATATTTATAACTGTTATATTATCAATTTTTATTAACACTTAAGTCCTCACTTTCTCCCCATTCTAATTTATTTCCACACTTACAAGTTTCCTGCCACTGTGCAACTTCTCCTGAACACCGTGGACAACGAAAGTGTATTTCTGGTTTTCCTTTAAGACTGTACCGCCGATACGTGACCGGCGCATGATACAGCAAATTCGTCATGTCCATATATTGTTTTATTGGAACTTCTATATCGTTTATGTGGTTTGCTGTATACATTACCGCACATAGAATAAATCCGATTAAAAGTCCAATAATAAACGCTGCTGCTTCAAACATAAGATCACTCCTTTTCTTCTACATATTTTTTCATCACTTCAATAGGAATAACTTTTGGAATAACTTTTCTTCCATTCCAAAAAGTTTGATGCCATGGTCCGCCTTTTTTCTGCGCTCTTTCTGCCAATTGCCAACCTTCCAGAAACGTACATGCATTCACGACCTGATGAATTAATATACGAACTTCAATATCATCTATGCAAGACTCAATATCTGGACAATATATAGGGAATCTAGTAAATGCATTGAATCTATCGTATACATCTTGAACACACGGTCCGAATCTTAATGCAATAATATCATCAGAGAAAATCGGTTCGTGATATTTCTTAAGGAAATTAAGTTGGATATAATACAGAATATTTTGCAGCATCAAATTAGTGATTTCGCATTTGTATTTGTTGTTAAATTCCAACACGCAAGAAGCAACTTCCATACCACTATACAGATACATTCTACACATCCTCAGGACTTCTGTTGTTAGCTCTCTCTGTGTCAAATCCATCAGGGTATCTTTTCTTTAGCTTGTCAATGTTCATCTGCATGATCTCATCCAGACTCCATCCGAAAGATTCACAAGTCATAGCAATATACCACATCACGTCTCCTAGCTCTTTCTGTGCATGTGTAATATCAAATGACTTGTTATGAAAAATCCACTTCTTGACCATGTCTGTTAATTCTCCAACTTCTCCTGACAAACCAAACAGACCATTAATTACACCACCAACATCTATTTCTTCTACGTGTTTGCCAATTCTTGTACCAGAGTTATAATCTTCAATTCTTTCAATTAATCCGCAAAGTCTATCCGTGCATTTACCGTCATTCGTTCTCATTGCTAATTTCTGATATTCATTACCTGTCATTTTTGTTCTCCTATCCTGTTCTTCGCCTACAACTTCAAAATACATTTCAAGCCATTCCTGTACCGCGCTTAAATAAAATGATCCATACCCTACACATTCGTAATCTTTGCCAACTTCTTTATACAAAATTTCAAAATATCTTTGATTATGTATAGTTCTTTCGTTAATTTTTGCATAAAGAACTTTTATTTTACTTACTTTGTAATTCCCTACACTTGATTTATCGTTCATCTTCCACCTCGATTTTCTCATAAATTGTGGCACAAATCTTTTTCTTACCACCTTCACAGTCGATCACTTCATAATCAACGTCGTATCCATCTTTTGAAAGATGTTCGATGATATTAAAATCACTGCCTGTGTCTGTATGTAAGAAGTTTGTTCCTACTTTTTTTCTGATCATCTTCTTATTTCCTTTCTTTTCTTCTCTAGTTACCATTCTTTTCTACCATTTTTGCAACAACAAATCCTGTTCGTGCTACGTTTCTTAGGTTGTCTTTGATCAATGCTTTGTTTGGCACTCTATTTTTACAGTACCAAGACCACCATTTGTCGTGATCTTCTGAAACTTTTTGCTCTCGTTCTTTATAATGTTCCAGATATTCAGCTTCTTCTTTAGCTATCTGTAAGCATGCAATCATATAATTAATCTTTTCTACTGTTGTCATGTGTTGATTTACCTCCTAGTCTCTCTGCAATACATAAACGTTTCACCTGTTTCCGTTCGAATTTTAAGATGCATTGGCACCGATTCACGCGGCCAATACATCTTTTTAACAATTTCTAATTTCTTCGGGTGTCCATTTTCACACTTTAATGCTCCTTCTTTATCTTCGTATTTTAGTCCGCACTCTTCACATACATAGAATATTTTCTTTTTCACTAAATACACCTCCTACTTAATAGCATACGGTTCTGAATCTACAACATTTGCAAACGTCGGTTCCATACCGTTTTCTTCAATGTATTTAACAACCAGATCGTTTATAGCATTTTCGCACTTTTCATAAGCTTCTTTGTTATCTATATCTTCTATGTACCAATCTTCGGCAACTTCTCCTACATCATCACATACAGCATTGTGTAAATCTTCCAGTATGCTTGTTAGGCATACCCGTCTTATATCCACTTCTTCTACTCTTCCAATCCAGATAACTGTATCTACTTCACATCCCATATTTTTCGCTTCTTTAATGCATTCCTCTATTGTTTCAAAAGCCTCGCTGTAATTATCGCTGTATTTTTCTGTCGCCCATGAGTAATATTTTTTAGCCATATAAACCTCCTTCCTTTTACTTTCCGTAAATAGTTCCTTCATACATATCAAAATCTACACATAATTCACATTCGAGTGCAGAATATTTATGTCTGCAATTTCTACACTCCTCGTACAAATTTTCTTCCTCCCATTTTTCAGTGTAATAGCTTCTGTTTTTTTTACGTTGATTATAAATAGTTAGTGATCTTAATTTTTCGCAGTTGCCGAAATTTTTCTTTAACATCCCCCAAATTTTCTTGTCGTTCCTTTTCTTAAGTCTTGCTATTATTAGCTTGTCCCTCTTCTTTTTCGCCTGACGTTTGTTCATAATCTCACCATGGTATCCTTCCACCAGAATTTAAGTAGTTTCCAATAAGATCAAGCATATTGTTTAGACAGTCTTGACATACTGTTGTGCTTAACTGAACTATACGGCTTTTATCGTCGTTATTTTCAAAAACGATTTTACGCATATATTTATCTTCTGTAGAATCCTTTCCGCATTTTACACATTTCCATTTATCGACTCCCTTAAATTCTAAAAGTTTAGCTGTTTTCATTTATTTGAATCTCCTTTATTCAACCATAGACTGACTAGCTATTCTTTCAGCTCCTCTTCTTCATAAATAACAACGTCATACTTTCCACTGATAACATTTTCTCTTTTAATCATTACTTTATATCCTTTATCTGTAATATTTTTCACAAATTCTTTTATCGGGATCACTTCTTCCATCCTGTTAGGATAAATAATTCTTGTTACTTCTTTCAAAACTTTTACCTGCTCCATTTTCTTTTCCTCCAATTCACACTCATTTTTTGATTCTACATCTGTGTTTTTTTCTTTAATGTAACTCACATAATCTTCCATTTCTTCGTCAATCATATCAGGAAAATCCTTTTTACTTTCACATGCATGACGAAGTTTACATGAAACACATATATTTTTGTTGCAGTAATCTTCTAACACATCTATCATCTGTTCTCTTGTCATTTTTTATCACCTAACGCCTTTCTATAGCTTTCCTCTACTTCTTCGCTCGTAGCTGTTCCATAGTTAATTTTTCTCGTTATGCACGGTTCTTGCCATTTAAAAATGCAAATAGGGCAGATTCTTTTACGACAATAATTTTCTAACTCTTTTTCCTGCATTTCTCTTTTTAATTTGTTTGTATTTACATTCAATCTCATTGTTGCAATAATAGAACCTGTTTTTGTATCAGTCACGCTCATCATTGCTTCTTCGCAAGATTGATAAGAAATTTTCGTATCCAATACTCCAACATCTAGTTTATTTGCCGTAATCATCTTTTCTATGCTTTCTAAAAAGTCGTGCGCTATCTGCTGTGCTATTGTCATAGTCGTTCTCCTTTTCCTTTTTCAATCTCCCATTTGCCGTAGTATCCTTTTGTCATTTCTTTCAACTGTGTCAGTGCTATGATGAAATTTTCAAGTTCGCAGGTATCAGTAAAGTTTATCCTCACTTCACTCCCTGTTTCTTCTTCCATGGTAACTGGTACACCAACAGTTCTCCTAAAATTTAATGTTACGTGCAAACTATTGTGTTTTTCTGTTCTCATGCTTGTTCTTATACAGTCCACATTTTTATCAGCTCGATTTGAATATATTTTCATTCTCCCACCTCTAAATCTTTCGCAAGCTTGAATCCTGTTCTTCCAACATTTCTAAGATTTTCTTTGATAAGTGCATTGTTTGGTGTCCTGTGTATCTTATACCAGTTCCAGTCGTTATCCTCTCTCATTTTTATTTTCATTTCCCATCTTTTTTTGTAATTGATTTCTTCTTTTACCATCTCTAGGCAAGCGATCATATAATCTATTTGTTTGATAACGTCCATGCTCTTTCTCCTTTACCACATAAGTTGTCCGTTTTCTGCTACTTTAAATTCTCTTTGCCCTGCAACATTCTTATCTTCTATCCACCACAGGAATACTTCTTCTCCAGATTCCCACTGTGTAGGAAGATTCTTTGCTTTTCTTACTTCTAACATCCTATCAAATGCTCTGATATAATTTAGCTTGAATGTTGGAAAGTCGTAAAATTCCTTTAATCTTCCTTTTCTGCCTGCCATTGGGCAACCGATGCATCCAACTCTTTTATATCCACATTGGTACAATTCATTAGTGCATATATGCTCTTGATCTATGTAGCTCCATATATCCTCCTCTTTCCAATCAACAATGGGATTTACAACCATCTTGTGCTTCTGCATGCACAATTCAGTGATTCTTCTTTTAGAATTGTTGTCATTGTTGAGCATTACAGAATCATCAAACAATTCCTTTGATTTAACTGATGCCCCTATCTTTTCAAATTCTGATCGTGTGTGTTTCCTTTTTGTGCTTTCATCCCATCTAACACCTGTTGCCACGTATCTTCCCATGCCTGATGTTTCTTTTAATTCTTGACAACAATATCTTACTAGCCGTGTAGGTGGCATAAGTTTCTCAGGAATTAGATTCCACATCGTAATTCTTGTTCCGTCTGGTTTCCTTGGATAGTTAATACTGCACTTTATCCCCCCCCTCTTCCAATTTCTTGAAATTGTCACGAACGTGCCACACTGTTTGTGGTGCATCCGCTGTGGTGTGACTGTGCTGTACTTCAAAAGGAACTCCAGAACGTTTGAATAGTTCTAACAGTACATCTGAATCCTTACCACCGCTGTATGTACAGATAAGTGGCTGTTTATAATATTCCAGACTCATTTCTGATGCTGTTTTGATTCTTTCTATTGCTTTTTGTTCTAAGTCCATTGATACTCCTTTATTTAACCCTGTTAATCATTCCACATCTTTTAACAAATCCATAATGTCATTTTCTATTTCACGATTGTAATCATCAAATTTGTTTAATAATGTTGCGTATAAGCTGTGTACACTTGATAAACACAACATATTTTTGTGATATATTATATAATTGGGTGTTTCTTCATCATCTTTGTACAGACATTCAAATGCGATAACGTATATTTCATCTATCTCGTTAATATCTTTTATTTCGTCTCTCTTTTCATATATCTTTTTAATGACTTTTTTGTAAAATGGCACTAAGATATTCATAGCTCCATCATCATCTTGTTCAAGAATACTCATTATTTCTGGCTGATTCGCAATAGTGCAAATGATTGCCTTTTTAACTACATCCTTAAATTCTGTCTTTGTAATCATGTTATCACTCCTTTACTTCATCATGCTCCTGTACGGTTCAAAGAAGTCTTCTTTTCTTAACTCCATTTCACATTTAAGGCAAATGAATTTGCTTTGTATTTTCATGTCAGAATTTATTTGTATATACTCTCTTCCAACATCTTCATTGAATAGCAAACTATTACAATATTTACATCTTGCTACTGGCATTTTTCTTTTACCCCACATCCTTGATATTAAGTTCTGCTATCGCAGGTATAAATCTCATATATCCTGCATCTCTTATAATCTCGTTTTCTGTTAAATCCACGATTTGTTTCTTTTCTTTTTCTGATTTAACTACAAGATAATAATGTTCATCTCTCACACCCATACATACATCTCCAATCTTGAAATGACTTAATGTGTATGCTTTAATACTTGGTTGTTTTGCATTAATCTTCATCTTCTTCCTCGCTTTCAAATTCTTCAATCTCTCGCCATGCAACTACTTCTGCAAGTCCCTCTTCCGCTGCTGTCGTAAACTCTGTATCTACATAGCCTAAAGATACAGGATCAAAAATGTCATGATAAAATCCAAAGCCAAGCACATCATCATACTGCATTGCTGCTCTTGGAAGCTCTTCTTCATTATCCTTTTGCACTACCTCAAACCATGTATTACTTGGATAATTCGCATCTGGAAGGTCATTCGGATTCTTTCTTAAGTCGTGCCATCTATATTTTTGTTGCTTATTGAACAACCATGACACTACATTTAACACCTGCTTTTTTGTGATACTGTTTATTGTCGCTGCATCTAACACCTGCTGTATTGCTTCATATTTTTCATCTTCCGTAAACTCCTTTGAATCAATTTGCATAAATACTGCGAACGCTTTTGTAAAATTCATTCTTCTCCCTCACTTTCTGCCCCAAAGATGTACTTGAGTATTCTTTCTTTTCCTACTGCTTCGATTGCATCAGCCAAAACATCTCTTGATGTAAACATAACTGTACCCTGTATTTTTGCTGTAGCCCATGTATCGCAAAGAAGTCTTTTCTCATCTTCTTCATATCGAATTAAATACCGACGATTGGTAGATGCTGTACCATTGTGTTCCTCTGCGTATCTCTGCAACTCAACTTCTACTTTCTTTTTTTCTCTGGCAAACCACGCTGACTCTTTTGTGAAAAAGACGTTTCCCAATTCCCATCTTCCATTATCCAAAGAATCATTCGTCCACCTGCTTTGTATAATAGCTCCATCATCATTAATATAAAAATATTCTTCTGATTGTCGTGGTTTCCTTACCTTTACACCCTGTTCCTTATCTGTTTCTTTCCCATTCATCTTCTCAACAAGTCTGTAAAACTCTTTTTCTTCTGCTTCTGTTAAATTCTTAATTCCCATTTTACTCACTTCCACTTTCTCTTCTTCTATTTTAAAAAAATCCTCAGGTTTAAGTTGATTTTCGCAAATTCCGCAATAATATGTTATTCTATCTTTCATGTAAAAGTCTGTATCTCTTCGCTCTATAATATGAAACAACGCTAATTTGCTTTTGCACTCAGGACATACAGCTATAGCCTTTGGGACATATTGTTTATGATTCATGTCTACTCCTCATGTGCCAAATATCTTTTTAATGCTGCTTCAAGGTCATTATCTTTTATGCACCATCCATTAATTAATATTTTATTAGTTAACTTGCTGTATCTTAAAACATTTCTGTTTTCCAAATGTTCTAATTTGATTCCCAATAGAAGGTAATTTTCGCTTGTATGCGCAATTTTATCAACTCTCAAAACATTGTTTACTGTAATGTTGTTGAGACACTCTGCGATATTTTTCAAAAGCTTTTCTTTGCTATCAGCTTCTCTCCAAGTCGGCTTAAAATAACATTTGATTGTTTTTTCGTACGATCTAACATCTGTTAGTTCAAAACGATCATCTAGTTCTTCTATTTTTTCTGAATTTACGACTTGTTCTGTGATTATGTTATAAATTTTCATTAGTGAATACCCTCCTTAACAATTTTGTTTTGACGATTCCATATGTTCTATAATCGCCTGAAAATAAGAAGCATCTATACGACCATATTTGCATATGGACTTAGCGGTAATTAATTGTGCGCAAAGTTTATGATACATTTCCTTTCCTACATATATTTTTTCTTTGCTTTCTAATGCCGCTGCAATCATGAATAATTCTTTTTCTGTTAATATAATCGTTGCTTCTCCGTGAACTTCTGATATATTCTGTATCTCCATTTCTTTTCCTCCTACATTTTTATTTGCTATCCAACTGTTCTTTCGCTAACTTAAAAACTAACATGTATAGATCAAGTATTCCTGTTGGTTTAATTCCAAAATTTGAAGTCTCCAAATAAATATCTGTATCTAATTCCAATAACTTTTCTTGACCTTCGTTTCCAATCCCTGTTTCTTCTGAAAAATCATATAGTACATCTGATAAAAACTCTTCCATTATTTCTTCTTTTGATTTAAATGGATATTGGTCATCAATTTCAAAATAAAGGTCATTCTCTTCTACATACTGTGCAACATCTTTTCGAGTTTGTTCTTCATCATATAAGTAAATATGTCTGTCATGACAATCTATCTTTTCCTCAAAATATCCAACATCTTCTACAAAATCATTAAATCCATTCCAACACATATTGCGATAATTAGTTGCAACCAACTGACCTAAATCGCCTGAAATGTGTAATCTGCAATAGTCTTCTTCAAAAAGAAATCGGATTCTATACTCTGTACTGTTTGGTTTCTTGAAATCTAATATTTTTATGTTTCCGTAATCAGTAAATGTAGCTTTATGATCTTTGAATTTTTGCTTCATTTTCTCTAAATCCATGAAAAATCACATCCTTTCTATTCGTTTTTATATGCCCGGTCCTAATAGCTTTTTAATATTATTTTCCCCAATTGTTTTAATTGCGTTTGCTGCTACGGATCGTGAAGTAAAATAAATTCCATTTATATCTTGTTCAATACAAGAACCGGCTATCAATAATTTACCAATTGTGTAATTATAAACTATCTGGTAATGATTATTTTTACCATCCCACTTCTCTTTTTTATGATCATTATGTTTTTTTGCATACATTCTAAGCTTAGATTCTATATAACGCCTATTAGCTTCTTTGTCTAATTCAGCTTCCGTTTTAAATACCATGCCAAGTGCTAATGCAAAACTTTGTTCATAACTATTTCTCCATAGTTCCTTTTTGATACTTCCGTCTGGCTGCAAAATATAAATATCTTCTCCGAAATCAAATTCTAAATCTTTAGACATTTGTTCATGTTTCTTACGCTCTTTTTTCAGAAGTTTATTGATTTTTTTAACGCCTTTTTTTGTTAATTTATTTGGATTGATACAAATATACATCACTTCTCACCTTTTTCTTATTTATCCTCTATAATTCTTGCCGGTGTGCTGCTCTTTTCAAAACCTTCACAGCTATAATCATCAATGACTACTTCCCCGTAATCACAGAGTAAATCTTCTTTCTCGTATTCCTCTAACTTCTTTTTTGCTTCTTCTAAGTTGTTTGCTTCAACAGTTCCTTCAATATGTCCATATCTTAAATGCCCAACGACATAATCTAATTCTTTCTTGAATTTAAATTTCATTTAATAGTCTCCTTTCTGCCCGACATAAAGTCGGGCGTTAAATAATTGGAAATTGATTTGTTTCTTATGCGTTGCTCAGGATGCATGATTAAAAAATATGTTTACTGCTACTTTGTCGTGGTATATAATCCCGATGCAACAAGCCTTTTCTGGCTTGACTCCCTACCCAAATGTGAATGAAAAATAGTATGCAAATTCAAAAACATATGGATTTATTGTTGCTTTGGGTAGAGAACCAAACCAGAAAAGCATTTTTAATTATTTATTCTCGATCTTTGATTGATTTTTTCTGACAATAATGTGAGCTATAGCCACCGACTGGTCAAAACTCATTCTTGCTTTTATAAGTTCGCTTCGAATTTCATTTTTGTCTATATCAAAAAAAATAAGATTTCCATTGTCATTTTTAACAACAACTAGATCAGGACACACACCCTCTATTCTCCAAGAATATCCTTTAGCTAATTCAAGCTTCTCAACTTCTTCGTACGTCAAAATAGCACCCATCTATCGCTCCTTTTCTTCAATCGTTCCTAGATTATCTGACTGTAACTTTTTCAAAACCTCTGGAATATTCATCTTTTCAATAGTGTCTTTTGCAAGATTCTCTTTTAGTTTCTGTTCTAATGATTTAACAATATCAACTTCTACTTCGTGTTTTGCTCTCTGAATCATATTACCGATCTTATCATCAAGCTCTCTTTTTAGATATTTTGTTGTAAGTAGATCTGCTGCTGAATACCGATTACTTCCCCAGTCTTGATAATTTCCATCTTTATCATATCTTTTCTGTGTAATGAAACTTTCAAATTGCATTCCTACATATTCGGATAATGAATAATATGTGATTTTGTCACTCCAATCACTTGATTTTTCAGGAATCTGAATATTATTAATCTTTTCAGAGCATACATTTTCGATAAATTTATTGATTGCTTTATTGATTGTCTCTTCTGATTCTTTAACTTTCTCTGCAATCTTTGCATCAACCATTTTCAATGCTTCATGCGTTGCTTTCTGTAAAAGGGCATCTTCCACACCTTCAATGATTCTCTCTTTTAATTCTTCGTCAATTGAATAGGAATCTTCTTCCATCCAATCAAGTTCTACTTCAATATTAAATTTTGCCATTTTCATATCTCCTTCTTAAAATTATTTCTACGTCAAACAGCTTGAAGCTGCACCTATTTATGAACTACGACTTTTATTTATTTACTTAACAACAATCTTTGATTTTTAGGTTTCTTATATTTATTTTTATATGTGCTATTTATTTTTATAGGTGCAGCTGCAAACTGTCTGACGATTCTTTTTAAATGTATTTTGTTTTCCAGTATCCGGAAGAAGCTGTACATCTGATCCATACTGTTCTTTTTTGCTTCTTCCTAGCTTTCCTTGCTGACATATCAGCTAATTCCTTTTTTGCTCTCATATTTTTCCTTGCATCTTTAGCTGACTCGGATACACCGTATTCTTTTTCAAATAACCTGATGCTACATTCTGATACATTGTATTTCGCTGATGTTTCTGCAAGCGTATGGCCTGACATTCTGTATGTGATGATTTCAACCTTGTCAGAAACATCAAACCTTGAAATCCTGTTTCTTACTGGAAGTTTCTTTTTCCAGTTAAGGATTGTCGTTTCTGTTACGCCGTATTTTTTAGCAGTCTCTTTTAAAGTTAATTCTCCGCTAGAAAATTTGTTCACAGCTTCTTGGCGTTGCTCGTTTGTAAACCTTTTCCCCACTTTTATACCTCACCTTCCAATATTTTTTTGATCATCTCGTTGTTTCTCTGTTCGTATATATGGTCCCTGACACTTTCCTCAGGAAACTGCACACTATATGAACATTCTTTTATCCGACTTGAAATTCGTTCATTGTACTGAACTTCATTCTCTGTATAATTACTTGTATAAATCGTTACCAGTTTGTTTATGTATCTGTAATTAACGATCTGGTAAAATTTATCATTAATCCAAGCGCTGTTTTTTTCTGCTCCGAAATCATCTATGATCAGAATTTCTACATCTTTCAGATCAGCCAACAAATCTCTTTCACTTATTTTGCTGTCTTGGTCCCATGTTTTTTTGATCTGTTCTATGATTTCACTTGAAGTTGCAAATTTTACTCTGTGGCCATCAGCCAAAAACTGATTTGCCATACTTGCAGCCATTCTTGTTTTTCCAGAACCTTTTGTTTTTGAATAGATGTACAATCCAACTCCCTTTCCTTGAAACGTCTGGAAGTTGTCAATATAATTTTTGATAATCTTGCAAGCAATCCTGACCAATTTCTTATTTTTTTCTTCCTTATAACAAGCAATATTAAAATCAGCTAATTTTAAGTTTCTAAATGGTTCAGGTACATTTGCAAATTTCAATCTATTGTGATTGATCTGTTCTTGTCTGCATTTGCACTCTCTAAACACTGTTTCTCCGTCTTTTTCAACAGGAATCCAGCCAGTACCGTTGCATAGCGGACATACATCAGAATCCTTTGAAATCTGTGTCGGCTGCCCCAAGTTCGATTGCTTTTTCAGCGAATGAAGATTTTCTATGATCTTCTCCATTCCTTCCATATTTATCACCCTTCCTGTTTGTGTAGTTTCCGTCTAAGATTTTCGCTAAATTTGTGTCGTTGCATATCCAATCAAAGTTTGCACACCAATTTCTATTGTTTTTTCCTTTAAGAAAATCAGATTCTTCCACCAGTTCAAATGCCTTTTCAAAATCTTCATATGTATAACCGGCGTTAAATCTTGCTCTGATCGTGTCTTTTCTTCTCTTGGACAATCTAGTAACCCTTGAATACGATTTACAAATTTCATTGTATTTATCAACGATTCTTGCGTAATCAATTCGTTCTCTTGCCGTTTCTTTCTTTGGCTTATATTCTTCAACATCTGCTTTTTCTTCTTTTGATTTGTATTCCGTATTTGATGATTGACACACATAGTTTTGAACATCCATCATATAGACAGCTCCTGCGCTTAACATTTCAATCAGCCCTAACTTCACAAGATGTTTCAATGCTTCTTTTACCACTTCAACACAATGCCCTGTTAAAGTCGCAATCATGTCTACATTGTATGGAATCATGCCATTTAATGCCAATCTTTCACTCTTCTTTAAGCTGATAAGATACATTTTCATAAGAATATTAGAATACAAATATCCGTCTTCCTGAGATTCTAAGATTTTAAATTCTTCTGTGTCTAAAAAATCTTTCAATCTCAGATAATAATATTTTTTATCAGACATAAGATTACCTCTATTTAATTTTCATTTGATTTTAGGTGGGCTGACGTGCCCGTGTATCATTTGTAGAAATGCTATTCAGAAAGTAGTTCTTCGATTTTTTCTGCTGCCTTTTCTGGTCTGCAAAACAAAAACTCTACTCCATATTTTTTATTCATTGTGTTCATGATCTGCTTTAATTGAGACGGCTTGCATGGTTCCTTTGGTGGCTTTTCTCCTTTATTCTCGCAACGTCTCTTGTTTACGAAATAACGTTTCCAACAACTCTCATTCTTCCATCTTCCAAACGTATCAATACTAGTAACACCGTCTTTATTCTCAACGAGAATATACAGCTTAATACCATTATTGCTTGCCAAAAAGCAAGAATCTGAAAATCTCTTATGTGACTTCACTAAACACTGGTACAATTCTTGACAATCTTTTTTTGTATCAACAGATTTATCAATGCAGCCGATCAAGTCCATTTTTTTTAGCTTGTCCCCACGTCTTTCGATAACTTCCTGAATTTCTGGTGTTATCTCTATGTAATCTCCTACTGGACATGGAATATCAACAAGCTTATGACCGCGATCTTTTAACATGTTGTGTTTAAGATTATGTTTTCCTGCTTTTTGCGCTTTGTCTACTCCAATAATCATGTATCATTCGTCCTTTCTACCTATATTTTACCATCATCCATCATCGAATCTTTTGTGATACTGTGATGCATCACCACTTTTTATTAGATAAAATACAGATTCCATTCATTATCTTTTTAATTCTTTTTTCTGTCTCAACATTTTTAATATAAATCTTAAGTGTTAAAACAAAAATCACTATAGGAATCATTCCATACAATCCAATTCCTAACCAAACTAACCAAAACATATTATTTCCTTTCTCATAACTTTACTTCTCTATACAATTCCATCTCAACTCTATTCTTCTCATATCCATTGCATCATAACACTTATCTACGCATTGCTATTCCCTAACTGCTCTATACCTTTCCTTGTCATCACATCTCTGCTCATATCGTCACTTATCCACGCCATGCCATTTCCAAGCAAAACCTTTCCTCGCTATTCCGTTTCATATCATATCTTTTCTTTTTCAACACTAATCAAAACGGTATGTAATTTAGATTTACACATAATGATCTTTTAGCAATGTTAACTTCAATGTCATTTCCTGTGATATTTTTTGTTTGATTTAGAATCATTTGTTCATCGGCTACTGCATCACTTAAGTGACAAATCGTTACTGTTTTTAATGCATCTGTCATATTCTGTTTCAAAACCTTTTCTTTGAATGTCTCAAAAGATAAATGTCCTTTGAGTCGATGTTCAAAGTTTGCTGCCGATTTATCAACAAATTCCTCACAGTAATTAACTTCACATAGAAGATGATTGATTTTCGCCGATCTAAAAGATAGTGTAGGGTATTCAAAATCCGTCATGTATACCAGACTTCCCATGTCCTTGTGTTGTATAAAATATCCAAAGTTTGGACACGGTATGATTTCCCCAGTATCTTTGTCTTTTGTTGTGTGTGGCAGATAGAACGGAATCACATTGAAACTTCCACACTCAAACGGCTTTCTTTCTTTTTTTCCTATCATTCCACCAATTCCAAGATCAAAATATTCTATTGGATCATATGCTCCAAAATGTTCTACTGTCTCATTATTGCTATATATTTCTATTCCATTCTTAGTAAGATTTTTATATGATTTTGCATGATCTCCGTGGATATGCGTCAATAAACACCCTGCCACATCTGCTATCCTATAATTAATTCCCCTTAGAATGTCTTTAAATTTACATCCGCAGTCAAGCAATAAGATTTCTCCATCTCCACTCATTAATGCATAACAATTGCCATACTGACTTCCTGTGTTAATTACTTTTAGCCACATTGACATTTCTGAATATTTCCTTTCTTAAGTCCACTGGATTTCTTCTTGCATAATACAATCTCTTAGAAGCCTGAATATCCTTTGCTGCCTTGTCGCATCTAAAATCTTTACAGATCATCGGTCTAACTTCGTAAATTGTACAAATCTTTCTGACATCATCTCTAAATGGACATGTCATATCCACAAATTTACCTACGATTGGTGGTTTATGCACATTTTCTTTGATATTGTGTTCTTTCACATATCTTTTGATCCTGTTAACTTCTCCAAGTGATAACGGAAGAAGGTTGGCGCAGCACTTACCGCACTGCGAACACTCTCCGTTTTTTGTGTAATCTGTTACTGTTGCTAAATCGTCTTTCATTTCTTCAAGAGTACCAACCATTTTCCACCTCTACATATCAAATTTGATGTTTTCCCACTTTTTGTAAGCGTCCATGTACAACTCTCTCTTGTCTCCGTTGAATGTCATTTCATAGTACATACCGTCTAATAACGTTGTACTCAGTAACGCTTTATGATTCTGTAATGTCTTAGCATACCCGACAACGTATACATCGTTGATCGTAAGATGTTTCTGATCTGTCTTATCAATATGATCATTCACATAATCTGCAATCTTGGCTTTGCATACCGCTAAAAATTCTCTGCTTTCCATTTTCTTCTCCTTTATTCGTTATATGGTTCATATGTTTTTTTGAAAATATCAGGTTTACATGGATAGAACTCACCATTAACACCCTTAATTATGTAGTCTCCGTCTGATACAGTCATAACACCTTCAAGAGTTTGAATCGCAAGAAAGTCAACCATTGAAAGTTTTCCTTCTTCTAAATTACTTGCATCCATGCTTTCAAAATGCAATTTATCAAGTTGTTCTTTCATAAATTCTTTTACTTCTTCGATGTTATTTCCATTATATTTAACAGCTTCTACCACAACAGGTTTCTTTACATATTTACTCATATATCAACTCCTAATCTACAAACATCCAATCTTCTGCTAACATATCAGCCTGTGATGCTAACCACCCCATTTGTACACCAGACGTTCCTACAAATGCCACTGCTTTATTTCCAATGGCTTCATGATCGCAATTAACAATTGTTTTGTCTGCTGTCTTATATGAAATTCCTGTTGCTAACTGGATATACTGATTCTTTCCGTTCCATCCTTTTCTTTTGACTTTAAGTCCACGTTTCACGTACTTAATCGCATCTCCGAATCCAAATGTAGCTTCTCCGCCTAAAACTGGACAATTCGTTTCATCTGCGATTAGCCATTCATCAGACAAAATGTTAGAAAGTGTATATTCAACCCTCTGCGTCTCTCTAATATCAAGTAAATCTCCCTGTCCTTTGTCAGTATCTTTTGGTCTGCACTGCATCATAATTGATTGCTTTTCTGCATCCCAGAACCAATATCCGCCCCAAGATGGAAGTTTGACTTTTGCTCCTGCTTTCATTGCTTTAAATGCTTCTGAAAACGTCATGCCAATTTCTTCTACAACAAGCTGTACTGTGTAATCATCTTTATGCACGATTCCATGTTCTCCATCTGCGATAGATACGATCAGCTCTCCATCTTTTGTAATATTTACCTCTTCAAATTTTTTACCATTAATTACCATGTTTGTTATTCTCCTTTATAAATTCTTTGTATTGCTTTGTATATTCGTATGAATCTTTAAAGATATTACAAATACCGCTATACATTTTTGGTTCAAATTGATTGATTACATTAAGCTCATTCTGATAATTTCTACCAAACGGACACCCACAACAGCCTGTCCTCTTTAATCCGTATCGTTCATAGCAATCTGAATGTGTAATATTAAAATATGCACAATATTCTGATTTGTCGCTATCTAAATACCAGAAAATTGGTCTGTATTGATCACACTGCCCGACTTTTTCATCAAAACAACTTTTATATCTTGACGCTCTTATTCCGCCTTCGGCTTTTCGAACACCTATAATACTTAGATTGTATCCGTTATCTTTTATTGCTTTATGAGACACGTCTTTCTTAGCATAGTTGCAGCACTTCCCAGAAATCTTAAATTTCGGTGGATTTTGGATTATAAATTCTTTTAAAAATCTGTTGTAATTAATATTGAAACTACTCAATCTTTTACCGTTATTTAATGTCCCGCGTGAGTTGCACCACCACATAAGAGCGGATTTACATTTTGGATACTTCTTGTATAAAGCATCAAATGATTCATCTTCCCACTGAAATCCGTGACTTTGCAATCTATACATCATTTCGCTTACATACTTAGACATAAATGGTTGTCCATATATCTTGCACGATAACGGAATTGCTTTGATTGCTTTTTGTCGGATAATTTCAATACCATATTTACTTTCAAGATATTTTAGATGATCTTTAGTTGCTTGATATTCTAAACCGGTATCAAACCACACGTAATCAACCTTGTTATGTATGTCACATTTCCAGATAATGTCTAGCATCACATCACTGTCAGCTCCGCCAGAAATTGAGCATAAAATCTTTTTATAATCAGTTCTGTTTATAATTGACCATGCCCGAATCATGTTGTCACAAATTGTCTTGTTTGCAGGGCATGTGTCTAATAATTCATCAATATTCTTAGGTTTCTTAACCAAATGTACTTCCTCACGAAAAATTTATTTCGTTTCTCGTGAGGTAAAGCCATACTTGGTGAGTGTCTTTTTACATCACTATCACATTACTTTTTCGATACAATCTAACCAACGATCCGTTGAATCATATCTTCGTGAAAACCTTTATATCCTAAAGGTAATTAGCACAGATGGTTGAAGCCTAACCAATCGGCAGCACAGCGTCTCCGATATATTGCATATCCAATATTTTGCAATCTTTCATTGGATGATCTGGATTCTCATTGTTGTAATCCTGAACAAACATATCTAACCAAAAATCAGAATACTCATTATCGTCTTTTGAATTGAATACTGCATATCTGTATACATTTTTATAATTTCCTTTTTCTGTAAAATATTCCAGTTTAATTTCATAAATTGGTAATTCTATTCTTGTTTTAATGAAATTCTTTGGATGAGTATTCTTGAGTTTGGCTCTTAATTCTTCATCGAATACTTCAACTGTATCGACTCCGGATCGAATACTGCACTCATCAAAAAATCGGTTAGGATGCACTGCTTTTCACCACCTTCCTATTATCAAACTTACTGCTACCAGAAGAATAATATTTTATTCATCTTCCTGAACCATGAAATCCGGCAGATCAGCTTCTGTTACTTCTTCTGCAATATCATCTGCACTTTTGACTTCTTCTACAGTTTCTTCTGTATCCTGAATACCTTCAACAACAAACTCTTCCTGATTAGAACCTGTCTCTAAATCTTTTCTTACGTCAGCTTCAATTACTGACTCTTCTGGAATTTCCTCTGTTCTTTCATCAGCTTCCTGAACGAATGCATCTCCATGAGTATTGATAATCTGCTTTAATGCACGATTCATGACTGTTTTCTTTGCCATCTGATCTGTAAACTTGGCATGTACTCCTGAACCTTCTTTGTATCCATATCCCTGTTTCCAAGCCTGCTTAATCTGGTTAATGTTCATTACTTCTAAGATTTTTTGTCCGTCATTCATCGTAAGAACTGCGTAAGCACCAACAATCTTGTCGTTGTTAATGTTGTTAAAGTCCTGAGTATGTTCTTTGAGAACTTTTTCTCCATCTACAATTGCGTACTCGAAATGATCTCCTTCGTAAATGACTTCTGAACTGATTTTTTCTAATCCATATCTTCTTGCAATTGTTACGTTTCCAAAGTATGATCTCTGGAATAAGCATTTCTTACCATAAGCAATAAAGTATCCCTGTTTCTTCTGCACAGATAAACCAAGAGTTGCCATATCCATTAAGGAGTTTGCGACACTTGCCTGTGTGCAAGATTCTAAAATTGGCTTATTATTTCTGTCTGTAGTTTCTTTTAATACCAGATATGCCCCTGTCAGTGCATTTGCTAAATTGTAGTCTTTTGGAAAAGACATTCCATATTTACACTTTTCATTAAGTTGTGTTGTTAACCCATCAATGAACGCATTGTTAATAACTGCCGCTGCCTGAGTTTTTCCCTGTTCCTGAATTTCTGTTTTTGTTGCCATTTTTACCAACCTTTCTATGTAAAATTTAATTGTTACTTTCTAATTTTCAATACATCAATTAATCTTCCTTGTTACCGCCAATCACTTTTCCTTTTTTGTCAAGCTTCTCCCACACAAAGCGACCTTTTCCACTGTTATGCCACTGACCGATTCCGTTTAATTTTCCGTAATCAAGCCACATTTCCACGTTGTCCATGAGATTGTCAACCATTGACATTACTGTAAATTCAATAACTGTACCTTCTGGACAGCTATCACTATTTGCAAGTGCAACTCTTTCTCCTTGTGGTGTCTGCGCTCTTAATGGTCTCTGGCAGTTTCCCATTTCTTTTCCTTCTGGAATCTGTAGCAGAATCTTTCGTTCATTGACGAAGATCAGATTGTCAATCTTTGTTTTGTACGCTGCAAGTTTCTTGACATAGTTGAATGCTTTTGCTGCGTTCTTGAAAAATCCTTTGATCTGGTAATCATAGATAAATGGATTACCATTTTCATCTTTAGGAAATACAGTCTTTCCTTTTTCTATAACTCCTTCAACACCAATTGCTTCAATCTCTTCTTTTTTACTGATCGCATCAGGTGCCTTGCTTGCAATGTACTCTGCATGTAATTCCTTATCATTACTTGCTGTTCCTAAAATTTCCTCAATAAATGTTAATCTTACTTTCATTTCTTTCATTGTTTCTTCTCCTTCTTTAATGTGTTTTATTCTGTGCTATGCTCTTATGTTCCAAACGTTCCGAACTTAGCTATTCCATCACAACGCTGTACTTATCTTCACTGAGCTTTTCCTCATCCTTTCAGTTCAAATCTAATCCCATCTAAACTATTCCATTTCGCAGCACCTCGAATCTTTTCCGTTCCATTTCGATTCATTTCATTTCCATGCCATTCCAAAGCTTCTCTAAGCTTATCATTGCTTTTCCTTCACATTGCACAACAAATCGTGTCGTCTCTTTACGATTCCAATTCGGTGCCTGACAATTCCATGCTGTTCCTTTTCTCTTCGCATCTTAACTTTTCCTTTGCTTTGCTTTGGAAGACAATTATCGCATCATAGTTTTGATACCTCTAAATCATTGTCGCTTCTGATCAATAAGATTAATTGCTGTTCAAATTCTGGAATCCTGTCAGAATCAAGACTTTCCGCATCGTCAATAAAGATTGGCAGTCTCACGTCGTTCATCTTCTGGAATCCGCTTACCATATCAGCTTCACATAGAATCTTGTCTCCATGATTCAGCCCGTCCATATAATTAATCCCATGACACATGATCTTACACGTTTCCACTGGATTTCCTTCAATGGTATAATCTAAGAACTGGAAATTAAGATGCTTGAAGTATGGATTGATTTTTTCTGCGATACACTCATTCTTCCTGAGTGAAAACTCTAATAATTCATCAATCTGTCTTTCAAGATCAGCTCCAATCTGTGAAAACGCCTTTAAATCTTCTTCCAGACTGTCGATTCTCTTTTCTTTATCTTTTTTCGCATTTTCCAAACTATGTAACTCAGCTTCAAGTTTCGCAATCTCAGAAAAATATTTTTGTTTTTCTTCTGAAAGCTGTTTTCTTTTTTCTTTACCGCTGTTCAGCAATCCAATCTTACTTTCAAGATTTTCAATGTTTTTTAAAACTTTGACGTATTCCGTATTTGAAGACATGTCAACTTCTTCTGGCAGATCAGCTAATTTTGCATTGATTGACTCAATTTCTTTTTCGTAATCACAAATTGCTTGCTTATTTTTTGAAATTTCTTCTTCAATCAGCTTCTTATCTTCTTTAAAATAATCAACTTTTTGTTTGCACATATTACCATCTTCCGTAATTCTTTTAAGCTTTTTGGCTTTTCCAGATTTCCACACCTCTTCTTTTTCTTTCTCTTTCAGAAGTCTTATTTTTTTATTTTCCTCAAATTCTGCTTTTAACTGATCAATCTTATCTTCTGGAAGTCGCTGACCGCACGTTGGGCAGATTACTGTAGCATCATCGAATACCTCTTTTTCAATTTCTGATGATTGATTATCTTGATATTCTTCTTTGAATGTTTTTTTATAGTTCTCTCTAGCATTGTTCAGATATTCTTCCCATTGTTTTATCTTCTTTTTATCGTTAGAAAGTTTAAATTCATCCTGTTCTAAAAGACCACGTTTATGTTGAAGATTACATTCCAATTTATCTTCATCAAACCGTAATTTAAAACGTTTTTCCGTCAGTTCTTTGTTTGCTTCATTGTAGATTTCATCTTTCTGACGTTTTAGTTTAGTCAATTCATCCGATGTTGTTTCATATGCTGCAAATGAGTTTGCAAGTGTTTCTTCCTGTTCTTCTACTTTATTAAGTTTGCTTCTTGCTTCGTTTAATTTCTTTTCGATCTCTGTTTTGTTTCCAAAATCAACCTCGCGATTTCTTTCATACGAAATCTTTGTGTTCTGTTCATCAATCTTCTTTTCGTTCATGTTTAGCTCTTTTCTAAGCTTCTTCAAGATTTCATCCGCTGTATGATTCTCAATCATTTTGTATACATTTTCATACTGCGGATTTTCTTCGATGAACTGTCTTAGATCGAAACCTGACATTTTTTCAAGAATCTTTCTCGCATTTGTCGTATTCTTCCTCAAGGCATTTAAAAATACAGTTGGATTACTACAAACAAGTAACGTCTCAGGATCAAAGTTATCTGAGATAAACTCATCAAACTCCTTCTTCTTCTTAGGCACTTCGTCAATCTCATAAGTTGTTTCATTACCTGTGAAGACTTCCTCTTTCGTACCTCGTGGTCTTTTCCACTTCTGCTTTGTGATCTTTTTCAGATCGTATTCTTTACCGTTGATAGAAACTCTTATCTGTCGGATAACGTCTACCTTATCTACTTCTTTGCCGTCCTCTTTTCTTCTAACTCCGTCCGGCATCGTTCCATCTGAAAGTTTTCCTGTCAGTACGTCAAAGTAGGCATCCATGATTGTGGTCTTGCCTTCCTGATTTCTTCCAGAGACTTTTGTATCTCCGTCAAACTTAATTTCTTTGCCCTGAAAACACTTGAAGTTTTCCAACGACATTGCCTTCAATTCTACCTGCTTCATTTTGACCTCCTAATTGTATTCTTAACTCTTCTCTTACAACCTTTCTTACCAGACTTTCCAATTCTTTCTGCTTGTCCTTCTGCCTATTTTCAAGATCATCTTTCAAACGGTAATACATTCTTGAAAGCATTGCTGCGCTTCCTGTAGAGTCATAGCCTATGTATCTTTCCACTTCCTCACAGTTCGTTGATCGTTTGATAACATCGTCATAAGAAAATCTCATTGCACGTTCAACACTTCTTGCATCTGTGTTGTATTTTTCAGCGATCTCTTTATAAACTTTCATCATTGGAATAGCTGTACCTTTTTTGTCAAAAATCAATACTGTTTCTACTGAATACTTAAATCCAAGTAGTCTTGTATTGAAATTAAGGTCTATCATTTTTTGTTCAACATCTCTTCGTTTCAACATTTGACTACCTCTAAGCAACTGCTAGAAATTTCGTAAGCTTCTTTTTCAATTGATTCATTCTTAGAAATCTTTTTTGTATATTTTCTACTCTGAATCCTGCCGATAAGTTTTACTTTTTCTCCAACTTCAAGTTTTTTTGCAATCTCAGCAGTATCTCCCCATAAGATGCAAGGGAAATAATAAGAACTCTTATTTCTGTTTACTGCGATAAACATATCTGCAACTTTTCTTCCTGATGGTGTTACCCTTCCTACTGTTGGCTTACAAACTGTTCCTTCAACAACTAGTTTGTTTAAATCTTCTGTCTCTTCTACCTCTTCAACAACATTGGCATTTACAAATAAATCCAAATGTTTTTTTCCTGAATTTTCATCTGGTCTGTTTCTTGAAGCAAATACACCAGTAATTTCAACGTATGCTCCCTGTCTTACCGCATTGTTCATACGGTCTTCTGAAACAATAACTGGAACTCTGTCAACAGTTCCGCTTTTTCTTCTCGTATCAATGTACGTTTTGTAGTACATCTTTCCGCCTGATTGGTGGCTATAATCCACTTTTTCTAATGTGCCTTTCAGGTTCACAAAATTTTTATCATTTTTCATCCTTTATTTATCCTTTCTTATTCCGGCAAACAGTAACATTGCACCCGCCACTCCAAGCAAACATGCAACAGGAAGGCTTAACGATTCCCTATCCACAAAACTGCCAACCGTACCAAACATATATAATGTTCCAATTACTATGCACGCCATTTTGAATTTCATCGTTTCACCTCTTTTATCTTTTTCCGGCAAAATATTATGAATCTTATAAGTATTGTTACGAACATTATCTTTTCCAATTTATTCTTACTATTCATATATTCCGCGTGCCTTTTCACAATTTCATCCCATGTGATTTCTGCTTCGTTATCTTTCTTCATATTCCACACCTTTATAACAATCTATAAACTCGTGAACATCTGCCAATTTTTTTCTTGCTAACCCTTTATAGCAGTAAACATTAAATTCTTCCTCGATCTTCTTATAAAGATTTATGTATGTTTTGGCCCTTAGGCTGTTATCTTTATATTTTTCTCCAAGAAGTTGTTTGATGTGTCTTACTGCATGTTCCTGAATTTCTTCTATGTCATATGCAAAGAGTGGCAGTTCGTCTTCTAAGATTTCAACCTTTGTCTCAATCTTTCCGACTCTCTCACTTAACAACACATCTCCCTGTGCTAAAAGCTTTATCTTTTGTTCAATATTGTCTGGCAATTTAACTTGATCTTCATTTTTTAATACTGGAAGAACTTCTCTTACGATCCAAAAATAAAAATCATCATGATCTTTATCTTTGGTTTTCAAGATTGCTTTCATCATATTGAACTCATTTACGAACAATAATTTATGCATTGTTCCTTTTCTATCTTTGGCACTGATTTTTCTAACGCCAGACTGATTTAATCTGCTATTGATCTGTCCGGAGTTTATAACTCCAATGCCATATCCAATATCTTGCAAGCAAAAGAACCATTCTCCATCCTGCTTCTCTGCCCTAAGTTCTGTTCCAAACGGACTTTCAAAAACTTCCATGCTATTCCTCCGGTTTCTTTTCTAAGAACTTATTTAAGAAATACATTTGACCTTTGCCAGTAACTTTCGGAGTTTTCACTACCACATTGCATCCGTTACCGTCAATTCTGGTACTCTCTTTCACTTGGAACAATCCCATCTCCATGCTTCTCTGTGTCGGCATATTTCTGTTGCTTCCTTGTGCTTTTATCAAGTATCCATTGTTTCTCATCCACTCAAAGAGTCGATTCTGCCCAGTATCAATGCCATTTTGTTTCAACAATTTAGCAAGATCACCAATTAATATAGATGTTCTGCTTGATGTTACTGCATCAGCGAAAATCTCTTTTGGCTTCATACGTTCATTGTCTTCTAATAAAACTGTATTATCAGCTTTGAGTTTTTCTATTGTTCTGTCTGCCATCTTTAATGCTCTGGCAAAAACCTGTTCCGGCGTATTCCATGCCTTTTCCAGATCAATAAAATATTGTCTGATCTTCTTCCCTTTTTCGCTCCTTGACATTAAGCAAATGTGTTTTGCCATATCTACAGACATTTTATAATCCTGTAAACACTGTTCTCCGCCATACTGATTGCCCTGTACCTTTAGGTACACCCCTATAAAATCTTCGTTTTCTACAAACCCGTGTGAGTTTGCTTCGAACCAAGCAGAAAATCTTTTGCTAATTTCAAGTGCTTTATGTAAATCTCTTGCTGATATTGTAGGCTGTTCTGTTTCATAATTAACAGGAATTAACTTTTCCAATTGATCACCTCCAACTTAAGATTTCTAAAAGTAATCTCTTCGGATCGCTTTATTTTCATCTCTTAGTTTCCTTAATCTCCATTTATCAAACTCTTCCGTATCGAATATGATTGGAGAGTTCTTTTTATATGGATTTATCTTTTGTGCAAAACTCTGATTTGATTCTCTGTATGCCGAATCTAAAAATTCCTCAGGAAATCCCATCTCACAGAGTTCTGATTTTCTCATAACCTTTTTTGCATATTTCATTATTTCTTCCTTTAAGATAAGAAATAATCAACCGTTACTCCTCATCTCCTATTAGTTCATCAACAGTGACCTCTAAGATGCTCGCTACTTTTTTCAAATTTGCAACGCTTGGTACACTGTCATTCCATTTAGAAATCAACCCATTTCCAAGTTCTGCTTTTTTCTCAACATAGGTAACTGACAGACCTTTTTCTTTGCAAATCTTTTTAATTTTGTCATAAATATACAATTTCTTGCTCTCCTTTCTTTATTTATTAGAAAATATTCAGTATTTCCATTGACTTTTTGCAGAAAATATTCTAATATTAAATTACCACATAAAATACAGATTTTTTTCTGTGACCGCTTTCTGTTTTACTGAAAGTTTTCTGTGCTATGCTTTTACTATATAGAAAACTTTCTAGTTTGTCAAGCGTTTTTTACAGAAAAGTTTCTGTAGTTTCTTAGAAAGGAGATTCTATGACTATTTATGAGCGAATTGAAAGCCTTAGGAAGTCACAAGGATTATCACAAGGAAAGCTTGAAAAACAACTAGGTTTTTCTAATGGTTCAATTTCAAAATGGAAAAACAGCACTCCAAAAGTTGAGAGATTACAAAAGCTCGCTGACTTCTTCGGTGTGTCTGTTGAATACTTGATGACAGGAAAGGAGGATGAGCAAAAAGAGAAAGATAACACTGACGATCTCAAACAAAAATACGAGGAGCTTGAAGAACTTTTAAGAAGTGACTCAATGAAACCTGTTCGTTATGACGGTAAACCTGTCAATGATGATACGATAGATTTATTGCTAAAACAGATTGAGATTTCACTTGCAATGCTAAAAAAATAAACAGGAGGGTTATGTATGAGAAAAAATCAAATCAAAAATACAGTAAATGATTTGATTGAAACATACGGTACGAGAAATCCATATTTACTTGCTAGTTACCTTGACGTAACAATCCAGTATGGAGACTTAGGGGAACTGCAAGGATGCTACATGAAAATATGGGATAAGAAATTTATTTATATCAACGATAGAATCGAGGATGATAAGCTAAGAGATACTGTTGTCGCTCATGAATTGGCACATAGTATTATGCACAATGAAGATTATTATTTTTTCAGTTATGGTAAACAGTTCCAATCAAACAAAACTGAAATTGAAGCTCACACATTCGCAGCGGAGCTTTTGATACCAGATGAAACGATTATTGAACATCCGGGATATACTCTCGATCAATTATCGTCATTGACTGGATATGCTGAGAGACTAGTCAGCTTCAAGAGACTTTAATTTTTTTATTTGTCAATTGTTTGTTATACACCGTAAAGGAGGGGTATTATGAAAAAAGCCTGCAAATTATTAACTGTGTTTTTACTTGCTGTCACACTTGGTGTTTTTGGAAATTTAGAATCAGTTAATGCAAAGTCAAAAATCAAAATTTCCAACTCAAAAATCACACTTACTGTCGGGCAGTCTAAAACATTAAAGGTAAAAGGAACAAAGAAAAAGCCTAAATGGTCTAGCAGTAAAAAATCTGTAGCAACAGTATCTAAGAAGGGAAAAGTTGTTGCTAAGAAAACAGGAAGCGCGACTATCACAGCTAAGATTGGAAAGAAAAAATATAAATGTAAAGTTAAAGTTAGTCAAAAAAACAACGTTAATTCAACCAACAGAAGTCCATATTTAAAAAATCAAGGAGATTTCGGAACTGGTAATTTTTATATTTACTTAGCATCTGGAACATCCGAAAACGGTAAAATCCCAGTCTTGTTAATTAATAAAGGTACTCCTTTTGGATATGTTGATTACTATATAACTGACTTGACAGAAGAAACTCCTGTAAAAATTTACATTGACGGTAAAAAAGTAGACGAAACATACGTAAATTATGGTGCTCAAGCTTCTCTTATGGTTACCGGTAATCAGATAAAATCTGGAACTCATTATGTTGAAGCTGTGCAATACAAAAACGGAAATATTAGCTTTTATAGATTAGCTAAATACAAAGTTACAATAAAATAAACAAAAAAAGACCGCACAGCTCAGCCCAAGCGTGCGATCTCCCAAAAGTCTTGATTTTGATACTTTTGTACAGCCATACTTATTGTATCATTATCAAGTCAGCTATGCAAGTCGTAAAATTTTAACCATTTTGCGTTTTATGCAAATTCCAATTTTAGGAATTGCGTAGCTGTTATTTTTATACCTATTTTTTAGAATTAAGGAGTGATACAATGGCAACAGCTAAATTTAAAAAAGGTAAAGATGGTTACTATTCTACCAACGTGTGGGATGGCACATACAAGGATAACGGTAAAAAAAAATATAAACACCTGCGATCTCCAAAAAGCTCTAAGGACCTTGAAAAGAAAGTAAAAGAATTTGAACGATTAAGGGATGAACGTCGTGGAATCATTGAAACTGACATATTATTTATTGAATATGCTGTACAATGGAGACATTTATACAAAGAATTTAGTCGTGCTAATAATACAAACAAAATGTATGAAAACATTATCAACGTACATTTTATTCCAATAGCTTATACCAAATTGCAAGACATTGAGCGAAAACATTTCCAATTGCTATTAAACCATGCTACAGGGCATCCACGAACTCAACAGCAGATTGCTATGACATTCAAGCAAATATTGCGTAGTGCTGTACGTGATCGTATTTTCTCCGCTCAAACATTCGCAGACATTTTTGACGATTTTGAGGGAATCAAATATAAAGCAGAAGAACAACGTGCTTTGACACCAGACGAACAGAGAGCCGTTTTTACGGCAGATTTTAAAGCAATGGATAAATTGTATGCCTACATCCTTTACGGCTGTGGATTAAGGCGTGGAGAAGCTCTAGCACTAACAGAAAGTGACTTCGACTTAGAAGCCCATACAGTATCTATCACTAAATCTCACGACATATCAGATAATATTCCTTTTGTAAAAACGGTAAAAAATATAACTAACGGAGAAAGAATACTTCCAATTCCTAACAGTGTATTTGATTATATAGCCGACTATATATCTATGCTGAGGAAAGACAAAAGAAAATATCTTTTTGTAAACCAAAACTACAAACCTATGACAAAATCTGGTTTTCGAAGAATGTTTGACAGAATATTAAAAGCTATGCAGGCAGTCAGCCCTAGTATCATCGAGGGATTGACAAGCCATGTTTTCAGACATAATTATTGTTCTTGTTTATGCTACCAGATTCCACTTATCAGTATCAAGATGGTTGCTAAATTAGTTGGAGATTCAGAAGAAGTTGTAATGAAAGTATACAACCATATCATGATGGAAAAAGAAGATAAAGTGTCTGCTGTAAATAATGCATTAAGTTTCGTAGATTTGGAACAAAAAATGGAACAACCAGTGGAACAAAAAATGGAACAACTCAGAGATTTATTATCATGGCTTTTCAAGAATGTTTCTGGAACAAAAATGGAACATGGAACAGCTATGGAACAAATACTTCCCTAAACTTCAAGTTACTTTCGGTTACTTTTAAGGGTATGATTTTTAGATAAGTCATATCCTTAAAAACCGCATAAATACAAGAAAAGCACGGTATTTAGCCATTTGGCAACCGTGCTTTTTTATAGTGAGCGTGCGGGGATTCGAACCCCGGACAACTTGATTAAAAGTCAAGTGCTCTACCACCTGAGCTACACACCCTTATAAAATTATCAAGAACTGGGCTAGCTGGACTCGAACCAGCGAATGCAGCAGTCAAAGTGCTGTGCCTTACCACTTGGCGATAGCCCATCATCATTAAAAATTAATGATCAGGGTGGGTAATGGGATTCGAACCCACGGCCTCCAGAGCCACAATCTGGCGCGCTAACCAGCTGCGCTATACCCACCATATGTGTTACTTCTATATAATATATACAGATATAGAAAAACGAGCCTGAAGGGATTCGAACCCCCGACCCACGGCTTAGAAGGCCGTTGCTCTATCCAACTGAGCTACAGACTCAAATCTTATAGGTTACCTATAAAATTAAAAAGCGGGTGATGGGAATCGAACCCACGTGATCAGCTTGGAAGGCTGGAGTTCTACCATTGAACTACACCCGCTTACAGTCGGGGTGACAGGATTCGAACCTGCGACCTCTTGATCCCAAATCAAGCGCTCTAGCCAAGCTGAGCCACACCCCGTAAGTGCTTTGCTGTTTCTCTATTTCCTCAACAGCAAGATTTATTATATAGAATCGTCCTTTAAATGTCAACAACTTTTTTCAACTTTTTTTATTTTTCTTGAACACTTTGTCGCAAATCCCCTGTTTATGCGGTTTCTGATCTTATATTTTTTCATTATCCTTTTTTATTTTTCTTAGACCTTCTAACAAAATCATAGGAAAAAGCTACTAATTGTATCAAAAAAAGAACACCAAAAACAGGTGTTCTTTCTTCGTTTCAGTTTCCTATATGAAGCTTTCTTATTCCACTTCCTCGATGTCTTCTTCTTTCACATCCGTATCATCTTCTTCATCGAAGAAATCATCGTCAAAATCATCATCAAAGTCTTCATCAAAATCATCCATATAATCTGGTGTCAGATATTTATATACCGCAAATGCGATTCCTGCAACTGCTGCGATCGCTCCGATGATCGCTAACGCCCAAACGATTTTGTTATCTTCTTTTTCTTTTTTTGTTGCAATGATGTCTGAAACTTTTGCCATTTCTAAAAGATCACTTAATTTTTCCATGCCGCTCATTCCTTTCTTATGCGTTTTCTTTATTATATCACTTCTAACTATATTTTACTAACTTTTTCGTTCATTTTATTCGACTTTTTTTAGTTTTGCAAAGGATGCGAACATTTTTTTCACTCCTGCTTTCTCAAAGTCTACTGTTACCTCGTAATCACGGCCTCCAGAGACAATTTCAAGCACTTTTCCTTTTCCAAATTTTATATGTTTCACCATATCTCCAACATCATATGGTAAAGTATCCATTTTCGTTGAAGTAAATGATTTTGCTTGATATGGTTTTCTAAATCGATTACTGCGATTTGATGAAAACAATGCTTTATCTGGACGTTTTTCTTTGAAGTTGACCCCTGTGTCTAACTGTAATAGCTGTTCCGGAATCTCATCGATAAACCGTGAAACTTTATTAAACTGAGTTCTTCCTTGCATCATTCTTCGTTTTGCCGCACTTAAATAAAGCTTTTTCTTTGCTCTTGTGATTCCTACATAGCAAAGACGTCTTTCTTCTTCCATATCGTCATCATCTTCAGACATCACCGTCATATAACTTGGGAAGATTCCATCTTCCATACCACAAATAAATACGTATGGAAATTCCAGACCTTTTGCACTATGCAGTGTCATTAATACAACCCTGTTATCTGAATCTTCTAGATTATCAATATCTGCAACCAATGCGATCTCTTCTAATAATTCTGACAGACTCGCTTCTTCTGCTTCCTGTTCATATGTTACAACTTTATTTAAAAGCTCATTGATATTTTCAATTCTTCCTTCAGCTTCTTCCGTTTCTTCAGCTTTCAGATTCGCAATATATCCTGTTTCATCTGTAATATACTTAAATAATTCTTCCAGCGACCCTTCCTGCATCTTGCGTCTGAATTCACGGATCAGATCAGCAAATCCATTGATCTTTTTCTTTGCATTTCCCAATGTATCAATGCTATCCGCAGAAAAGCATGCATCTAAAAAACTAATATTATGCTCAACTGCATACACATTGATCTTCTCGATTGTTGCTGCACCGATCCCTCGTCTTGGAACATTGATGATCCTTCGCACTGCCAGATCATCCAGCCCATTATCAACAACTTTTAAGTAACTCAAAATATCTTTCACTTCTTTTCTCTGATAGAAGTTTGTGCCTCCCACAATACGGTATGGAATATTTTTGATCATAAAACTTTCTTCAAATACACGAGACTGCGCATTAGTACGATAAAGGATCGCCATATTTTTATAATCATAACCTTCTTTGGATAGATCTTCAATCTCATGAATGATCTTTCTTGCTTCTTCATATTCTGTTCCATACTGATGGAATTCGATCAGATCCCCTTCTTCGTTCTCAGTCCAAAGTTTCTTCGTTTTTCTTCCCTTATTGTGTTTGATCACCTCATTCGCTGCATTTAAGATATTCTTCGTGGAACGATAATTCTGCTCAAGTTTGATCGTAACTGCTTCTGGAAATACATTTTCAAAGTTTAAGATGTTCTTTACATTCGCACCTCTGAATTTGTAAATAGACTGGTCATCGTCACCTACAACGCAGAGATTCTGATATTTTCTTGCAAGCATACTGACTAACTGGAACTGGATCGTATTTGTATCCTGATACTCGTCAACCATGATATAACGAAATCTCTCCTGATAATAATCAAGCACTTCTGGATGGAACTGAAATAATTCCACGGTCTTAAAGATCAGATCATCAAAATCCAGTGCATTATTTGCCTTTAACTGCTTCTGATATTCTTTATAGATCTGTGCGATCTTTTTCTTCTTAAAATCATACTGATGTCTTGTTTCGTACTCGGAAGGTGTCATAAATTCATCTTTAGCAGAAGAAATCTCATTGATGATCCTTCTCTCTGGCATCATCTTTGTATCAATCTTATACTGCTTGCAGATTTGTTTGATCAGGGATTTCTGATCATCTGCATCATAGATCGTGAAACTGTTTCCATAACCAAGCTTATCAATATGCCTTCTTAAGATTCTCACACAAGTTGAATGGAAAGTACTGACCCAGATATGCTCTGCTCCAAATCCGACCAGATCATCGACCCTCTCTCTCATTTCCTTCGCTGCTTTATTTGTAAATGTGATTGCCATAATATGATAAGGATTCACACCCTGATCCATCAGATAAGCAATCCTGTGCGTCAACACACGAGTCTTTCCAGACCCTGCACCAGCAAGAAGCAAAAGCGGCCCCTCCGTACAAAAAACGGCTTCCTGCTGCTGTTCATTTAATGTATCATAAATTCCCATAGATAAATTCCTTTCTCAAAGCTTAACTGCTATTATACCTTATCGAGCGAAGCGAGTCCAGTCCGTTGCACCTGATGTTTTTTCTCTTGTCATATGGTTTGAATAACCGTATAATATAGTCATAAGATAAGGAGAAATCATTATGGAATTTGAAAAACAACTCGAAGAATGGATGAAACTCGATTATGTGCTTCCAGAAGACCTTCCAAACATCGAATTGTATATGGATCAGGTCACTACTTTTTTAGAAGAACAGCTAAAGAATACGAAGCGTTTCGAAGAAGATAAGATATTTACAAAAACCATGATCAACAACTATACCAAAAACCATCTTCTTCCACCTTCTAATAAGAAAAAATATTCCAGGAACCACATGATTCTTTTAATTTATATTTATTATCTGAAGAATTTTTTATCAATTTCAGATATTAAGAATCTGTTAGATCCTTTAAATGAACATTTTGATGATCAGGACTCAAAGAATTCTTTTTATACGATTTATAATGAGATTTTCAAGCTGGAGCATGACCATAATACGGCGATCCGAGATTCGATCGCAGATGTATTTCATAAATCTGAGGCTACTTTTGCTGAATTAAAGGAGTCGAAGGAGAAAGAACAGCTGCAGCAATTTGCTTTTATTACACTTCTTGGATATGATATCTATCTAAGGAAACAGGTGATTGAGAAAATGATCGATGAACTCTATCAACCAGAGTCAAACAATAAAGCAGAAAAGAAAAAGAAGAAATAGGCATCTGCCTATTTCTTCATTCGTTTAAATACCATATCATAGCCATCACTTCCATAATTCAATGAACGATTCACTCGGCTGATGGTTGCCGTGGAAGCACCTGTCTTATCTGCAACTTCTAAGTATGTATGCTTATCATATAACATCGAAGCCACCTCAAATCTCTGAGCTAACGATTCTAATTCATTTACTGTACAAAGATCTTCAAAAAATGTAAAACATTCTTCTTCTGTCTCTAATGTCAGTACTGCCTGAAATAATCTTTTTGCCGCTTCTGTCTTGATTTTCTTGCTCATTAGCATTTACTCCCTTTCTGATCTTATAGTTCCACTATACTATATCAGAGTGTTAAAGTAAAGCAATATTTTCTTTATGCTTCTCCTACTGTTGTTTTCACAATACCAACTCTTTCAAGATATCCTCTTGTCTCAGATACAACATCTCCGTTCAACGCAAGCAGTGCTACAAGGTTCGGGAATGCCATTAATCCATTACAGATATCCGCAATAGTCCATACAGCACTAACTGTCATAAATGGTCCAATAAATACTGCTAAAATATAAAACCATTTGAACGCTGTGATAACGAATTTCTTTCCATTTACCAGGTATTCCAGACATCTTTCACTATAATATGCCCATCCAAGAATTGTTGTAAATGCAAAGAATACAAGACACATCATTAATACAAATGCTGATGCTTTTGCAGGGAATGGAAGTCCTAATGCAAATGCCTTTGTTGTGACTGCAACTCCTTCAAGTCCCATATCCCATGCACCTGTCATAACGATTGCAAGTCCTGTCATTGTACATACGATGATCGTATCAATAAATGTTCCTGTCATAGATACAAGTCCCTGACGTACTGGTTCATTTGTCTGAGCTGCTGCCGCTGCGATCGGTGCTGATCCAAGTCCTGCTTCGTTAGAGAAGATTCCTCTTGCAATACCTTTCTGCATTGCAACTGTCATAGCTCCGATTGCTCCACCTGCAACTGCTTTTAGTCCAAATGCTGACTGTACGATCTCAGCAAATGCTGCTGGTACCTGTGGTAAATGTGTGAATACAATGATCAGACAGACACCAATATATGTCACTGCCATAAATGGCACGATAACCTCTGATACCTTAGAGATTCTCTTGATTCCTCCAATGATAACAAGTCCTGCACAGATTGTTACGATAATTCCCGCTACAACAACGCTAATAGAATAATTCATTCCAAATAAGCTGATCGTATGTACATTGGATGGGTCAAAAAAGTTATTCACTGCTGATGTGATTCCATTTACCTGTGTAAACGTTCCGATTCCAAACAAACCTACCATTGTTCCAAATACACAAAACAATTTTGCAAGCCATTTAAAATTCTTACCAATTCCTTTTTCAATGTAATAGAATGGTCCGCCAAGTGTGTGACCATCTTCTGCGATCACTCTATACTTAACCGCTAACATTCCTTCAGCATATTTTGTTGCCATTCCAAAAAATGCTGCAAGCCACATCCAGAATAATGCTCCTGGTCCACCTGCAACGATTGCTGTCGCACATCCTACGATATTACCAGTTCCGATCGTTGCTGAAAGTGCCGTACATAATGCACCAAAACTTGTAACTTCTCCTTCTCCATCATCTTCATTATGAAATACATAATGTAGTGCCTTTCCAAGATGTCTGATCTGTAGTCCTCGAAGCCTGACTGTCAATAAGATTCCTGTAAAAAGGATCAAGATGATGAGGGGCATCCCCCAGATAAAATTGTCGACGTTGTTTAGTACATCGTTTAGCGTGTTTAACATTTTTCATTCCTCCAAAAATAGATCTTTGCGAATGTAACCTTGAACAGCTTGATTTTTGCATATCTGAGTATACAAAAAAGAGCTGATTAAATCAGCTCTAAAGAGTATCGAATACATTGCTTATAAAGCTCTGTCCTTTTGCCTGAGAGATTAGTTTCCTAATAGAAACTGTACACCTTCGGCGCTCACTTATGAGACTCTCCAGAGTTCATTTCTTTTTGTTCATCAGAAAGAAATGCCTATGTTTATTTTTCTTATCCGCAATATTTACTTTATATGATGATTCTGATATTTGCAAGTATTTTTTTTAATAATCAGTCACTTTCAGCACACTATACAAAAACACTTGTCTTTCTATGGCATACATATGTAATATTTTCCATACAATATTTTTATCAGTTTCTTTGCTTTTTTCCTGCTGCTGTGTTAAACTGATTCAGATATGCTCAATGCGTATGGAAACATTAGTTAAAGGAGACAATTTATAATGAAGAAACACAAAAGAAGCACTTTCTCTGGAAAGCTTGGCTTTGTATTATCAGCTGCTGGTGCTTCCGTAGGGCTTGGAAACATCTGGAGATTTCCATATCTCGCTGCTAAATATGGCGGTGGAATCTTTTTACTTGTTTATATCATACTTGCACTGACCTTCGGTTACACCTTGATCATGGCGGAGACTTCTCTTGGACGCATGACAAGAAAAAGCCCTGTTGGAGCATTTGAAAGCTTTGGAAACTCACGTTTTATATCTATTGGTGGTTGGATCAATGCAACCATTCCGATCCTCATCGTTCCTTATTATTCTGTGATCGGTGGATGGGTGATCAAATACCTGATTGAATATTTTGCCGGACATAGTAAAACTTTAGCTGGCGATGCTTATTTTACGACATTTATTTCCAATGGGTGGTCTACAGAAATCTGTTTTATCATTTTTACATTATTTACACTTGGTATCATTTACGCCGGTGTACGAAATGGAATTGAGCGTGTATCAAAATTTATGATGCCGATCCTGATCGTTTTATCATTGATCATCGCTGTGTATTCTGTAACCAGACCAGGTGCTATTGAAGGGGTAAAATACTTTCTTGTGCCAAACTTTGATCATTTTTCATGGATGACCGTTGTATCTGCAATGGGACAGATGTTTTATTCTTTATCCATTGCAATGGGAATATTGATCACATTTGGTTCTTATATGAAGAAAGATACTTCCATTGAAAAATCTACAGAGAATGTTGAGATTTTTGATACTGCGATCGCGATCATGGCTGGACTTATGATCATTCCTGCTGTTTTTGCTTTCTCTGGCGGTAATGCCGAAACATTAAAGTCTGGACCTGCCTTAATGTTTATCACAATCCCGAAAGTTTTTGCAAACATGGGATTTGGAACTGCGATCGGTGTTGTATTTTTCTTATTAGTACTGTTTGCAGCTGTGACAAGTTCGATCGCACTGACAGAAAGTGCTGTTTCGACGTTCGAAGATGAACTACACTGGAGCCGTAAAAAATCAACTGTGTTCATGGGAATGGTTATGTTACTGCTTGGAACGCTTTCCTGCCTTGGGTATGGACCTCTTGCGAATTTTAAGATTCTTGGAATGCAATTTCTTGATTTCTTCGATTTCATAACAAACTCTGTGATGATGCCGATTGCCGCGATCGCAACCTGCCTTCTGGTATCAAAAGTTGTTGGAGTTGATAAAATAGAAGAAGAAATCAAAAAAGACGGACAGGCATTTCGCCGCAAGAAGATTTTCTGTTTTATGATCAAATATCTGTGCCCGCTTTTTGCAGCGATCATTTTGATCAGCTCAGTTGCAAATGCTTTTGGAATTATCACAATGTAATTTCATATATGTGTACTACTACAAAAAGGATGGCTGATTTCTCAGCCATCCTTTTTATATGATCATCCTTTAAAGATTATGCTTCATCAATTGCTTTTCCGATGTCATTTCTCTTATATTTGTTTGCAAAATCAATCCATTCTGTTGCTTTGTAAGCATTTGCTCTTGCAGCCTTTAGATTTTCTCCTTTTGCTACAACACCTAAGACACGTCCTCCATTTGTCACGATCTTATCACCATCAAACTTTGTTCCAGCGTGGAATACATAATATCCATCTTTGTCTTTGAATGTATCTAATCCTTTGATTTCGAATCCTTTATCGTATTTCTCTGGATATCCGTCAGATGCTAAAACAACGCATACTGCTGCATTATCTTCGAATTCCAATTCTACATCAGATAATTTTCCATCAATGCAGGCTTCCATCACGTCGATGATATCATTCTTCATTCTTGGAAGAACAACCTGTGCTTCTGGATCTCCAAAACGTGCATTGTATTCTAAGACTTTTGGTCCGTCTTCTGTGATCATCAATCCTGTAAATAAGATTCCTGTAAATGGTCTTCCCTCAGAAGCCATCGCATCGATCGTTGACTGATAGACATATTTTTCACAGAATGCTTCTACTTCATCATTGTAGAATGGACTTGGAGAGAATGTTCCCATTCCTCCTGTGTTAAGTCCCTGATCTCCATCTTTAGCACGTTTATGATCCTGTGCGGATGTCATACATTTGATCGTTTTTCCATCACAGAATGCCAGAACAGATACTTCTCTTCCTGTCATAAACTCTTCAATAACGATTTCATTACCAGCATCGCCAAACTGTTTGTCAAGCATTAATGTCTTAACACCTTCTTTAGCTTCTTCTAATGTGTTACAGATCAATACACCTTTTCCAAGTGCTAATCCATCCGCTTTTAATACGATTGGCATCTTAGCTGTTTCTAAATATTTGATAGCTTCATCTGGATCTGTAAAATTCTCATATGCAGCTGTTGGAATCTTATATTTCTTCATCAGATCTTTAGAAAATGCTTTGGAACCTTCGATGATCGCTGCATTCTTTCTTGGTCCAAAAACACGCAGTCCTTCTGATTCAAATGCATCGACAACACCACCAACTAATGGATCATCCATTCCAATGATCGTAAGATCAATTGCATTTTCTTTCGCAAATGCAACCAGTTTATCGAATTCCATTGCTTTGATATTTACACATTCCGCAAATTCAGCAATTCCTGCATTTCCTGGTGCACAATAAATCTTGTCTACTTTTGGGCTTTTAGCGACAGACCATGCGATCGCGTGTTCTCTTCCACCGCTTCCTACGATTAAAACTTTCATCTTTCATTTCCTTTCTTTCGTGATCTGAATGATTTATAGATAAATGACTTTTCCTTCTTCGACTTTGATCCTTCCATTAGCAATGTCATCAATGGCTTTCGGCATAATAACCCATTCTGCCTGCTCCATGATTCTTCGCTGAAGAACTTCTGGAGTATCTCCCTGTTTGATCTCTACTGCCTTCTGGGCAATGATCGGACCTGTATCCGTTCCTTCATCGACAAAATGAACGGTTGCTCCAGAAACTTTAACTCCCCTTGCCAAGGCTTTCTCATGAACCTTCAATCCATAATAGCCTGTTCCGCAAAATGATGGGATCAATGATGGGTGAATATTGATGATCCTGTTTTCAAATTCATGAATGATCTTCTCCGGAATCACAACCAAGCATCCCGCAAGAACGATCAGATCAATCTTACGGTCTACAAGCTCGTTATACAATGCTTCGTTAAATAAATCTCTTGTCTCAAAATCTTTGGGAGAAAGTGCAACTGCTTCGATATCATGTTTCTTCGCACGCTCAAGTGCATATGCATTCTTATTATTGCTGATCACAACATCAATCTTCGCATTTGTGATGCTTCCATTCTCGATTCCATCGATAATGGCCTGAAGGTTTGTTCCTCCTCCGGAAACAAGTACTGCCACCTTTAGCATAAAGTAACTCCTTTTTCTCCAGCTTCCATATGCCCTACGATATATGGTGTATCTCCTGCTGCTTTGATCGCTTCCATTGTTTTGTCAACATCTTCTTTATCAACCGCAACAACCATTCCAAGTCCCATATTGAATGTGTTGTACATCATCTCTTCTGCGATATCTCCTTCTTTGGCAAGAAGTTTAAAGATTGCTGGTACTTCATAGCTGTCTTTCTTCACAACTGCTTTCATTCCTTCTGGAAGCATACGTGGGATATTCTCATAGAATCCACCACCTGTGATATGACTGCATGCTTTAACTGTAACTCCTGCATCTTTCACACTCTTTAATGCTTTTACGTAGATTCTTGTCGGAGCAAGTAATGCTTCTCCTAATGTTTTTCCTAATTCATCATAATATGTATTTAAAGATTCTTTACTCATATCAAATACTTTTCTTACTAAAGAGAATCCGTTGCTGTGAACTCCTGTAGATGCCATACCGATCAAGACATCTCCATCTTTTAAGTTTTCTCCTGTGATCAGGTCTTTTCTGTCACATACACCAACTGCAAATCCTGCAAGGTCATAGTCTTCTTCTGGCATAAGTCCTGGATGTTCTGCTGTCTCTCCACCGATCAAGGCTGCATCTGACTGTACACATCCTTCTGCTACACCGCTTACGATCTCAGCGATCTTTTCAGGATAGTTTTTACCGCAGGCAATATAGTCTAAGAAGAACAGAGGTTCTCCTCCTGCACATGCAATATCATTTACACACATAGCAACTGCATCGATACCGATCGTATCATGTTTATCAAGGATCATTGCAAGTTTTACTTTTGTTCCACATCCATCAGTTCCTGAAAGTAAGACTGGATCATCCATATCTTTGATCTTCTTTAAAGAAAATGCTCCGGAAAATCCTCCTAATCCACCAAGTACCTCTTCTCTCATGGTTCTCTTTACGTGTTCTTTCATCAGTTCTACAGATTTGTATCCTGCTTCAATATCCACGCCTGCTTTCTTGTAATCCATTGTTACTTCTCCTCCTGATTATTTAAAATATTGATCAATACCATTTGCAATGCCGTCTACCATCTTCTTCTGTGTCTGCTTCTTCTGCATCTGTTTATCTTCGGTCTTATTTGTCATAAATCCCATCTCTATCAGTGCCACTGGAATCTTACTCCAGTTTGTTCCTGTAAGATCGTCACGTTTTGATAAACCACGTTTCTTGAATTTGGTTGACTTACAATAACTGTCCAGTATATTCTTTGAGAGTTTTTTACTCTTCTTGCTTAATTTTGCTACATAAGGATTCTGCTGTGATGGGTATAGCACAGAAACACCACGAACATTCGCTGATGCTGCATCCGCATGCAGTCTGATACAGATATCAGCACCACTTTTATTTGCACGGATCGCTCTTTGCTTATTGCTAATGTTTACATTCTGTTTTCTTCTTATCATATACACATCATAACCGCGTTTCTTTAACTCTTTCTCAAGCTTTAATGCAATCTGCAGAGTTAATTTGGATTCTGGTACTTTCGTTTTGACTCCCTGCGTTCCGTATGCTACTTTGGGTTTACGCATCTTCGCGCTCGGTCCGATAGGTTCTGTCTTACTGTTTCCCTTTCCCTGGTGTCCTGCATCAATTGCAATCTTGTATGTCTTCTTTGTTTTTGCTGCACTTACTGGAAAACTTCCTGTAACTACAACCATACATACGCATAAAAACGCTGCAAGAATCTTCTTATTCATAATCTTTGTATCCAACTTTGTCAAGTTTCTCTGCTTTCTCTACAACTGACTGTTTCATCTCTTCGCTGTAAGCTTCTAATTTCTCAAGTAATTTCTCGTCTGATGTTGCAAGGATCTTCGCTGCAAGGATTCCTGCATTAAGTCCTCCATTGATCGCTACAGTCGCTACTGGTATTCCAGATGGCATCTGTACGATAGAATATAAAGAATCAACACCACCGAGGTCGGAAGTCTTCATCGGAATACCGATAACTGGCATTGGGAATAAAGCTGCACACATACCTGGAAGATGTGCTGCCTTTCCAGCACCTGCAATGATCACTTTCACTCCACGGTCCTTCGCACCTTTTGCCCACTCAAAGAAAATATCTGGTTCTCTGTGTGCGGAAATGATCGTCATCTCAAAATCGATCCCCATCTGATCTAAAAACTCTGCTGCTTTTTTCATGATAGGCATATCAGAATCGCTGCCCATTACAATTGCTACTTTTGCCATGTTCTTTCTCCTTATCTTATGAAATTAACAAAAACTTCCCTTTCAGGATTTTATCTTTCTTATCATTGTACTGATTTAACCGATTTCCGTCAATGGTTCATTTAATGTTTCTGTACCAGAAAGTACAAATTTACCATCTTTGATCAGTAAAATCTCATCTCCGCCAAGGGTGATCGCACAAATAGAATCCAGTTCTTCATATGGAATCGTAATATCTGTGTGACACTGGAAATACTCGCCTTCTTTGGAGCATTCATTATATTTTGCAACGATTTCTTTGCCGTCTGGATTGTGAACTTCAGTTTCTTCACAATGACTGTAGCAAGTATCTCCCACTGCAAAATGAGGTCCCATCTTCTCAACGATCAGGATTGGAAGCTGATATAAGATATCATATGTCTTCGCCATCACATATGCTGTTGTGTTTGTTCCGATTGCAAACTCGCCCATTGGGAGCGTATCTCTGTTATATAAGAGATTCTCTTTGATAAATGCCTTATTTTCTTCCTCTGTTTTAAAGTTTTTGCATGTATATTCAGAAATCATTCCATCTTTAAAAGTAATTTCAAGGTCAATGAATTTCAGATCATTTAAATAGACTTCTCCAACATGCAGTACTCCATTGGTCCCTGTTAATTTTGGTGAGGTAAACACTTCTCCAACTGGAATATTGACATCTGCAAGGCAGTTTTCAAAATTCGTTTCTTTGGATGGGTCATCCATCTCATGCATCGCTACGTATAGGTCGGTCTTATTCTTTCCTTTTCCTTTGACATGAACTTCCACTGCCTGATCCAGGGCATCGATCAAATGCTGCTGAATCTGTCTGTATTTGTCTTTATCCAATGTATTAACTTTCACGACTTCTTTAAAAATCTCTTCAAAGTTATCCCCGATCTCAGGAATTGGATATGCAATGATCGTAAAGCTCCTCTGCTCTGGTTTGATATACTGATTCATGATCTCAGACGCTTTGATCTGGAATTCTACAGAAAGCTCTTGCTGCTTCTTGCTTAATTTTAAATTCTCTTCTTTATTCTCTGGTAAAAAAGGTATTTCCCCAAATGTTTCCATGCAAGCTGGTCCAGCAAACACATACGCTTCATCTTTATAATGTTCATATGCATTATGATAACATTCTAATTTGTGCTTCATAAAACGATTATCAAAGAATATCGCCTGATCATATCTGTGATCATATTCATACTGTGGGTTTGGAGAAGATGAAACATAACCAATCTTATGAAGTCCTCGTGTTAAAACAGATACTCCACTTCTATAGATGATCGGTGCAAGCCCAATTTCTGAGAATAAACGAACTGCCTCTCTGACAACTGGTTCAAATCCGATCGTATAACGGATATTAACACTTCGTTTTGGACTCATATCAATGTTATTGATGATAAATCCTTCATGAAATCCATCAACATATGTTTTGGCCATTGCTGTGATCTCTTCTTGTGGCAATTTATTTAAAAACTTTAAAGTATCAATTTCATTTTCAGAAATATATTCTCCATATTGATACAAAATATCTGGATCACTGAGATCAGATTCCATCACGATCTTTGTTGCAAAATCAAGTTCTGGGTCTAACTGTTCTCTGATTCTGTACTCAAAAACATCCTCGCTGTAATCTCTCATATGATCAAAAACAATATGCTTGATCTTCTGCGGATGTTCTTCTCCTGACAAAAATAAATTGCTGATTTCCAAGAACAATTCATTGTTGATCACAAGGTCAAACAGTCTTCCTTCGATCGCATAGATAAATCCACTGCGCATCTCTGCATATAAAAATGCGAAAATCTGACCATACTCTTTTCCAAACTTTTCTGTACAAAATTCTGGATTCCCAAAACTATGTGCATATTGTTCCTGGCTGATTTCTTCATACCATATTCTATTCCACTGTTTTAACTGTTCTAATGTCCTCTCTTTGGTATCGTAAATCTCATTTACATATAATAAAAGGTCTGCCATTTTAGAAAAATATGAAGAAAATTCTCTTGTTTCTTCTACATCTTTTTTTAATTCTAACAGTGCGATCTTATTTAATTCATGTCTTTCTGATAACATTGTATTCAAGTCATCTCTTCCTTTCTTTACTTAGATCATTGCAATTATTCCAATCACAAAAATGATCACAGATACTGCCAGCACAATTCCGTTGCAAGTACATCCAATGATCTTCCATTTCATCACTGCTGCGGTATCTTTCATACTTTGTATTCCAAAATATAATCCTATAGCTGATACTACCAGCAAGATCCATCCTCCAGCTCCACTTAATGGACTGCTTGTTCCTCCTGTCTTTATGGAACCGAAAAGCAGCAGGTAATATCCAATGATCCCTGCTGCTCCTAAAATCACAGAAACAATTGATTCCCGTGAAATAATCTTGTCAGATGGACGATATGCAAATGTTTTTCTTTTGTTTCTCTTCATTTTGCCGCCCTCTTTCTGTTATATAAATCATATACTGCTACTACGACCCTGTATATCATATACCCGATCAATCCACCAACCGTATTCATCAGAAGATCATCTACATCAAATACCCCTACTTTCATGATCAATTGACTTGTCTCGATCACTAAACTAAAAAATGAAGTTGCAAACACTGCACGAAAAAATGCCTTTTTCTTATTGATCACGATCGGGATCATAAAACCAAATGGACTGAATGCAAAAATATTTCCAAACAGATTTGTGACCACTGCTTCGGTGGACAAAAGATGTCTGTACGTCCAGAACCTGTTGATTTCTTTGAATAAAACTAAGTTCACATGGGAGGTATCATATCCTGTATCCCTCCCATATCGTTCACTCAATAATACAAAATAAAATATACCTATGATATAAAGATAAAATATAACTTTTATTCCTCGTCTGGCTAACTTCTTTTTCTCAACCGTCACAAGAACCATCCTTAATGTTTTGCACCATACTGTTCATAGTATGCATCAATTGCTGCTTTTAATGTATCATCAATCACAACTTTTCCATTACATTCTTTGTTATATAAACATTCTACAACTTCTTCCATATCAACGATCGCTGCTGTATCAAATCCATATAATTCTTTCACTTCATCCAGTGCACATTTTTCTCCGCCTTTACCGATTTCCATACGGTTTAAGGATACCATTAATCCAACGATCTCTACGTTTGCTGCTCCTTTTACTTTTGGAACTGTCTCTTCCATGGATTTACCAGATGTTGTAACATCTTCGATCATGATCACGCGGTCACCGTCTTTTAATTCGCTTCCAAGGAAGTTTCCTTTATCTGCACCATGATCTTTTGCTTCCTTACGGTCAGAACAATAACGAACTTCTTTTCCATATAATTCGCTGTATGCGATCGCTGTTACAACTCCTAATGGAATTCCTTTGTATGCAGGTCCGAATAACACATCAAAATCATCTCCATAAGTACTATGGATTGCTTTTGCATAATATTCTCCAAGTCTCTTTAACTGAGATCCTGTCACATAAGCTCCTGCATTCATGAAAAATGGAGATTTTCTTCCACTCTTTAATGTAAATTCTCCAAATTTTAATACATCACTTTCTACCATAAATTCGATAAACTCTCTCTTATACTGTTCCATCTTCTATTTAAACCTCCATCTTATTCATTCTTTGCTAATTTGCGGTATTCGTCATGATAAAAACGAATCACATCTTTTCTTGTCACGATCCCGATAAATTTCTCCTGATCATCAATGACCGGAACAAAATTCTGATCTGTGATCACATCGACAAGATCATCCATATCTGTGCTGATCGTCACTGCCTGAATGTTTCTCTTTCTCTTTACATCCATAAGTTTGACTTTCTCAGCTTCTGATATATTCCAATGGCACATAGATTCCATGGCACGCAATACATCACCTTCTGTGATCGTTCCTGCGTATTTACCATCATCAGTTAATGTCGGCACTGCTGAATATCCATGATATTTTAGTTTTTCAAATGCCTGCCTTAAACTTTCATCGGCAGGGATATAGGCAACCTCACTTTTCGGAGTCAGGAAAAATAAAATATTCATACCCTCATCCTCCTTTTATTATCTATTTGACACATCCGATCAATTCGTTAATATCATTGATCTGATGTCTTTCCATGTAAGTTTTGATTCCATCAACCACTTCAAGTGTCGTTGCAGGATTGATAAAGTTTGCTGTTCCTACTGATACCGCTGTTGCACCAGCCATGATAAACTCTAATGCATCCTCAGCTGTTGAGATTCCACCCATACCGATAATTGGCACATCCACAGCGTTAGCAACCTGATATACCATACGGACAGCAACTGGTTTGATCGCTGGTCCGGACATCCCACCTGTCTTATTGGCAAGCACAAAATCTCTTCTTTCAATATCGATCTTCATTCCTGTTAATGTATTAATCAAAGAAAGAGCATCACTTCCTGCATCAACTGCAGCTTTTGCCATCTCTGTGATATCTGTGACATTCGGGCTTAACTTCATGATGATCGGCTGTTTTGCTTTTGCTTTCACTGCCTTCGTAATATCATATAACGCTTTGGGATCCTGTCCAAAAGCAATCCCGCCTTCTTTCACATTCGGACAAGATACATTGATCTCTAATAAATCTACTGGCTGGTCAGCAAGTCTTTCTACAACCTCGAGATAATCCTTTTCGGATTTTCCACAAACATTAACAATGATCGTTGCTCCGGCTTTCTTAAGATATGGAATATCTCGTTCAACAAACACATCGATCCCAGGATTCTGCAATCCGATCGCATTTAACATACCACCATATACCTCTGCAACTCTAGGCACAGAATTCCCCGGCCATGGAACATTAGCAACTCCTTTGGTTGTCACTGCTCCTAATTTGGAAAGGTCAACAAATTCACTGAATTCTTCTCCGGAACCAAATGTTCCTGATCCTGTTGTCACAGGGTTCTTCATTGTTACTCCGGCAATATCAACTGATAAATTCATTATAGTTCCACCTCCCTGGCGTCGAATACTGGTCCATCTTTGCAAACACGTTTGTTATGAACATGTGAATGGGAATCCACGTCTTTTGACTTGCAAACACAGGCTAAGCATGCACCGATTCCACATGCCATTCTCTCTTCCATGGAAATCTGTGCTTCGATCCCCATCTCTTCTGCATATGCTTTGATTCCTCGAAGCATTGGTGTTGGACCACATGCATAGATGATGCTTCCTTCCACGCCCTGCTCTTTGATCGCATCAATGACATTTCCCTTCGTTCCAAAAGATCCGTCTTCTGTAGAGATCACAACATCTCCAACTGCCTCAAATTCGTCTTTTAAGAACATATCACTGTCACGGTATCCTAAAACTGCTGTTTTGTCGCAATCTAACTGCTTCATTAATTCTAACATCGGAGGAATTCCGATTCCGCCACCGATTAAAATTGCTTTTTTGTCTTTCTGTGTAAATCCGTTTCCTAAAGGTCCTAAGATTTTGACCATCTCACCTTCTTTGTAATCGGATAATTCCTTCGTTCCATCTCCAACCGTACGATAGACGATCCTTAATGTCCCTGCTTCTTTATCGATCCCACAGATACTGATCGGTCTTGGAAGGATCTTACTCTTGTTATTCAGATAAACAGAAATAAACTGTCCTGCTTTTGCTTCTTTCGCAATCTCTTCTGCTTTCAATGTCATATCAAAGATTCCGTCTGATAAAGATGTATGACGAATGATCTCTGCCATTACCTGTTTCTTACTCATCTTGCAATTCTCCTTTATCTGGCTGTTTTCTTTACTCACAAAATAGGTGTTCTTTTATTTTACCCAGGCCTGTTTTAAATCTTCTTTCATATCGAGAACAGCCTGTCTTGATGCATCTGCGTAATTTTCTTCTCCAAACTGACTGTAAGCATCCTGTTTATATGCACAGATGATTCCTCTGGAAGAATTAATGATCGCACCTAATCCATCTTCGTTAAAGAATGGCGCAAGATCCTTTGCCTGACCACCCTGTGCTCCGTATCCTGGAACTAAGATGTATGATTTTGGCATGATCTTTCTTAATACTTCTCCCATCTTAGGATAAGTTGCTCCAACAACGGCACCGATATAGCTGTAAGAATCTCCCATCAGTTCTTCTCCCCAGGAAGCAACTTTCTCGGCTACCATCTCATATAACGGTTTTCCATCGATCTCCTGATCCTGGAATTCTCCGCTGGATGGGTTTGATGTCTTAACTAAGATGAACATTCCCTTCTTCTCTTCTTTACATACTTCCATAAATGGACGGATTCCATCACTTCCAAGATATGGATTAACTGTTACAAAATCTTCACAAAATCCGCTGTATGTCTTGCTTCCCACTGCAACCTTTCCTACATGACCGATCGCATAAGCTTTAGATGTTGATCCAATATCTCCACGTTTGATATCTCCGATGATCACAAGACCTTTGCTCTTTGCATATTCACATGTCTTATTAAATGCAACAAGTCCTGGAACTCCAAATTGTTCATACATAGCAATCTGTGGTTTAACTGCTGGAATCAGATCATAAGTTGCATCAATGATTCCTTTATTATACTGCCAGATTGCCTCTGCTGCTCCTTCTAAAGTCTCACCATATTCAGCAAATGCTGCTTTCTTAATATATTCTGGTACATAATCAAGCATTGGATCTAATCCAACAACAATAGGGGCATCTAATTTTTTAATATTGTTTACTAACTGATTGATCATCGAACTCTCCTTTATATCTTTCTTCTTATATTTCAAAAGATTATACCCTTTCTCATTTATTGATTAAGGTATATTCAATTTATCTTATCACAAAAAGGGAGTTTCGTCTACGAAACTCCCTAAAATCAATTTTAAATTTGTATTACAATTCTTTTGCAAAGGAAAAATCCTGCATAACTTCTATAACTCCTGGACGTTTTAAAAATTCTTCTTCATTTTCCTTGTCACAGATCACAACGATCTGTTCACATCCTGCATCATATGCATTTCGGATTCCAGAATTGGAATCTTCATAAATTCTAATGTCTTTCATATCAATGCCGATCACATCGGCTGCTTTATGAAACATTGCGATCTTATTCTCATATGTTCCATCATCATAAACGATATCTTCTGGCTTGATCCAGCGGTCCAGTCCAAAGGACTCAATAAAGAAATCAATATTTTCTTTGATTGATGCACTAGCAATCGTAAATGGAATATCTTTTTCTTTCAAATGATCAAAAAACTCACATACACCATCTACCAGATGAAATTTTTCCGTATCTTCTTTACAGAATTGACGATAATATTCTTCTTTTTTCTGAGAATATTTTTCTAATTCTTCTTTTGTTGCCTTCCCATCTGTAAAATATAAAATATTTTGTATATTTGGTGTTCCGTTTAGTTTCGTATGTAATTCCTCTAACGTGATTTCTTTTCCTCGTAAGATCTTAGAGATCTCATTCCACGCTTTCACATGTTTATCATTGTCAAAAAATAATGTTCCATTGAAATCAAAAATGATTCCCTGATATTCCATTTCTCATTCCTCCATTGCAATTTTACAGTTCTTTTGTCTTACTTACTTCGCGATACCAGTATGCAGCTTCTTTTAAGATCTCCATATCATCTTTGCTTGCATGAAAGCTTCCGTTGTTTAACTCTACCAAACGATTGATGATCTCCATTGTTTCATCCCTGTATTTCCCAAGGAATGTTGCATCTAACAAGAACTGATTATTTAATACATCTTCATTTTTTGCCGCTTTAACATCTTCGTCTTTCGTTTTATCATAAGGATATTTACTTTCTAACGAATGAACGATACCTATCTTCCCTTCATAGCCTGCTTCTTTGTATGCAATAACAGCTTTTGCATGAGCCACCATCATATTGTGCATTAACTGGATCGCACTTGCCATATCATATTGTACACCATTCGGGAAGGTTCCTTCAATATATATATTGGTTGCAACCGCCCAGATCTCGGTGACATGCTCCCACCACTTAAATCCCTGATTTTGAAGTGGAGGCTTCTTGCTCAATGGCTCTACTGAGCCAAGTATCTACAAGCTATATTATGTTAAAAATCCTTGATCTTTCTCTATATTCTTCTTTTTAGGAGCGGCGAGCTTTTTATTGCATAGGGGATTCCATCGGATTTTCCTAGGATAAAAAATCCCGGATCTTTTATTTTGATCCGGGATTGTGTATACTATATACTTTTTTGTTTTCTTATACATAAATATAATCTGTCATAACTGGCTGCATGCCATTGTCCTCGATCATTTGATAAATCTCATCAACTGATCTTCCATCACTGATCTCGAACTGTTCATCACCTTTTTCTTCTTCCTGACTGTGTCCACCGATTCCAACATTTACTCCTGCTGAAATCTTCGTCGCTGCGATCTGAATGATGTTGTCACGGAATCTTTCACATTCACGTGTTGAGATCGTAATACTTGCAAATGGCATAAAGATTCGATATGCACAAATAATCTGTAGAAGCTGTGGTTCATGAACATCTTTTGGATTGATCTTATCGTTATTAATGATCGGACGTAATCTAGGACATGAAAATGCGATTTCTGCATGTGGATATTTTTTCTGTAAAAGATATGCATGCATTCCTGTTGCCAGTGCATCTTTTCTAAAATCATCCAATCCTAAGAGAGCAGCAAATCCGACACCTCTCATTCCACCCATGATCGCTCGTTCCTGAGCATTGAGACGGTATGGGAATATTCTCTTTCTTCCACCCAAATGCAGTGTCTTATATTTGTCTGAATTATATGTTTCCTGGAAGACTGTAACAAAATCTGCCCCACATTCATGCAGATATGCATAATCTTTAGAATCCATTGGATATACTTCAAGACCGATCAGTTTAAAATATTTCTTTGCGATCTTACATGCTTCCCCGATATACTCAACACTTGATTTGTTTGGACTTTCTCCAGTCAGGATCAAAACTTCTTCCAATCCTGTCTCTGCGATCGCCTGCATTTCTTTTTCAATCTCTTCTGCATTAAGCTGTGCACGTTTGATCTTGTTGTGGCAATTAAATCCACAGTAAACACAATAATTTTCACAGTAGTTTGCAATATATAACGGAGTAAAGATCGCTACAGAGTTTCCAAAATGTTTTCTTGTCTCTTTCTGTGCTTTCTGTGCGATTTCTTCCAAAAACGGCAATGCCGCTGGCGATAATAAAGCTTTGAAATTATCAACAGAACAAGTTTCTGCTGCCAATGCTTCTTTGACATCTTTTGCTGTATAAATGTCTGCATCATAGCTGTTCATCTCTGCGATGACACGGTCCATGATATCTGAATCAATCGCTTCCATATCATCCGTATATTTCATATGATCTGTATTCTCATCAATTCTTACACTCATGATTAATCCTCCAAAAATCCTGTTAATGGTGATGATGCGCTAGAACCTTTTTCAATGACTCTTCCAAGTCCTGCCAGATATGCGCTTCTTCCTGCCTCAATTGCTTTCTTAAATGCTTCTGCCATGGCTGGAATATCACCTGCAGTTGCGATTGCTGTATTCGCCATCACTGCAGCTGCACCCATTTCCATTGCTTCACATGCCTGAGATGGTTTTCCGATTCCTGCATCTACGATGATTGGAAGATCGATCTCATCGATCAAAATCTGGATAAAGTCTTTCGTACAGATTCCTTTGTTAGATCCAATTGGAGACCCAAGAGGCATAACTGCAGCTGCCCCAGCATTTACAAGATCTCTGGCTGCATTTAAGTCTGGATACATGTATGGCATAACAACAAATCCTTCTTTGGCAAGGATTTCTGTTGCCTTGATCGTTTCATAGTTATCTGGAAGCAGATATTTAGAATCATGAATAACTTCAATCTTAACAAAATCTCCGCATCCTACTTCTCTTGCAAGTCTTGCAATACGAACTGCTTCTTCTGCATTTCTTGCTCCAGATGTATTTGGAAGAAGTGTGACACCTTCTGGAATATAGTCAAGAATATTAGCTGTATCATTTGTGTTCGTTCTTCGAAGTGCTAATGTAATGATCTGTGCTCCTGCATTCTGCACTGCTGCATTGATCAGATCTAAGGAATATTTTCCTGATCCTAAGATAAATCTTGAATCAAATTCATGTCCACCGATGATTAACTTGTCCTGTTTCATGTTATTCTCCTTTATATATGCATAATTTTCTTATCTCTTTGTATCTGTTATCTTCAGATCATCCGCCACCGACAAAGGCTACGATCTCTAATGTGTCACTGTCACTTAAGATCACATTCGCATATTCCCCTTTAGGAACGATTTCTCCATTTCTTTCCACTGCGATTCTCTTATCTGAAAATCCTTCCTGTGTTAAGAAATCAGATAATGCGACAGGGTCTTTTAATGTTTTTGTCTCTCCATTTAATCTCATCTGCTTTCCTCCTTGACTGACTTTCCTTTTATCTTTAAAAGGAACAAAAAAGGGTCCACAAAGAAGCATCACACCCGAGGTGGTGTGCCCCTTCATGGACCCGATAGTTCAGATTCACTCTTGTTGTAGATTATCATATTGATATTTTTTTGTCAAGTGATTATTGCATTTTGTTTTTTGTGTGATATAATATCTTTGTGCTTTAATCAGCACTTTGACATTTGTTTGAATCCTCTTTGGCATTTTATATGCCAGGAGGATTTTTTATTTCTTGATCGTTATATTTTTATTCCAGATTTAATATTTCAAAAACTTTAACCCTTTTCTTTAACCAATTCAAATATAAACAAAATAAAAAAGCTACAAACCGCATAAATACGAAGTTTGTAGCTTATGACTCCAACGAGAATCGAACTCGTGATTCGACCTTGAGAGGGTCGCGTCTTAACCGCTTGACCATGGAGCCAGATTTATATTCGAGGTGGTCTGTTGCAACCACCTCTATCTATTATACATATTATTTTTGTAATGTCAAGAACTTTTTTAAATTAAATTTCTTATTTTCAGATAGTCCAAAATCATTTTTACACATCCATCGATTCCAAGGATTCCTTCGTCCAGACATAATTCATATCCATTGGACATTCCCCATATTTCATTTGTGTAATATTTATGAAATTCATAACGTTTTGAATCTTCTGTTTCTATTTCTTTTTCAGCTTGTTCTTTGCTTATTCCAAGATATTTCATAAGATTTTCAATTCGAATGTTCTTGTCTGCATGCATAAAAATTCTTACCGTATTCGGACGATCTCTGAAAAGATAATTTCCACAGCTATCCATCACGACGCCTCCCGTATTACCAATAATCTTCTTGATAATCCCGAAAGGCACATCATTAGAACTTACATTCTCACTCATTGCAATCGCATATAACAGACTGTTTACTTTTCTGTCATTAAAAAATGCATTTAATTCATCATAATCATCCGTTTCTTCTACTATTCTTAGAAGATGTGCCTTGTCATAAAGTGGCAATTCAAATTGTCTTCGAATTTTTTCTGCTACTTTATCTCCCATTGTTCCATGTTCTCTTCCGATCGTGATGATCATTTTCTCATCTGCCATGATTTCTTCCTCCTATTTTAAATAAGCTGAGCAAATCCTGATACAAATACAACAGTCAAAAGTCCTGCTACTGCTACTGCCAGACTGCTCATTGCACCTTCGACTGGTCCCATCTCAATTGCTCTTGCTGTTCCGATCGCATGAGATGCTGTTCCAAGTGCCAGGCCTTTTGCCAATGGATTTTTTATTTTAAAGATATGGAATACTGTATCTGCGATCACATTTCCAAGAATTCCAGTAATAATGATCACTGCAACTGTAATTGTCACGATTCCACCTAATTCTTCTGATATTCCAATTCCGATCGCTGTTGTGATCGATTTAGGAAGCATTGTTACATACTGTTGGTGGTTGAATCCAAATAACATACAAAGAACAAAAATTCCTGTTAAACTTGCTAATGTTCCTGATAATATTCCACAAACAACTGCAACCTTATTTTTCTTTAGTAATTCTAACTGCTCATATAGAGGTACAGCAAGACACACTGTTGCTGGCGTCAACAAATAAGATATGTATTTCGCACTTGCGTTATATACTTCATAACTGATTCCAAATACTTTCAATGCCAAGATCACAATAACTATAGATACTAATAATGGATTTAATATTGCTAATCCCAGCTTTCTCTTTAAAAATAGTCCAATCTCATATGCGATCAAACTGATCGTTACTCCTGCAAACAATGATTGTCTGAACATTTCATTCATTTTTGATTCCTCTCTTCTGTGCTATCATTTGTGCTATTTTTCCTGTGACTACCATAACAAATATTGTGATCACTACAGTTATGACTAGTATTGGCAGTAATAATGGCTGTAAAACTTTCCACGAATCAATTAATCCAGCTGCTGCTGGAATAAACATAACGGGCATGATCTCAATCAGAAAAAATGCTGCCTCTTTAACTTGACTCGTCTTCAAAATACCAGTCACCAGACATAACAACATTAACACCAGTCCATACACACTTGCCGGAATTGGCAATGGTATGAACATCTTAAGCACTTCTCCCAAAAAAGAGAGTAGTAAAATAATCATAAATTGTCTAAGAAATTTCATACACTCCTCCAGTTTTTCATATTAAGTCTTTTTTCTTGTATACAATATTATGGTACTACCAACTTTTAATGTCAATACTTTATTTATTGTCATTTTTTAAAAAAATAGAATCCTGCATCGACAGAATTCTATTTTTTTACCTAAATTATTTTACAACTTTTGCAGCTTTAGCATTGATATATCCAACAAATTTTCCTGATTTTGTATACAATGCAAGATATTTATTTCCATTCTCATGTTTATATCTATATTTTGCTACATATGTTTTTTTATAAACTTTTGTTTTGGATTTCTTCCATTTGAAATTCTTATATAGTTTATATTTTTTACTCTTGATCTTTACACGTTTTCCATAAGTGTATGCTTTTCCCTGCTCTGGCTGTGTTGCTGATCCTAATCGTTTTACCGCTTTCTTATTAATGTACCCAACAAATTTACCACCTTTTGTATAAAGAGCAAGATATTTATTTCCATTCTTATGGTCATATCTATATTTTGCTACATATGTCTTTTTATAAACTTTTGTTTTTGATTTCTTCCATTTGAAATTCTTGTAAAGTTTATAATTTTTCTTTGTAACT
>ENA-OQIK01000021-OQIK01000021.1-human-gut-metagenome-genome-assembly--contig:-NODE-21-length-153001-cov-7.105170_pt1 | contig 153001 bp, 134 predicted proteins | sample MGYA00242578_ERZ504743 | MGnify/ENA primary metagenome ERZ504743 (study PRJEB26092, sample SAMD00036441) | human gut metagenome | host: Homo sapiens | study: EMG produced TPA metagenomics assembly of...
CAAGGGTTGGGCTGTTCGCCCATTAAAGCGGTACGCGAGCTGGGTTCAGAACGTCGTGAGACAGTTCGGTCCCTATCTGTCGTGGGCGCAGGAAATTTGAGAAGAGCTGTCCTCAGTACGAGAGGACCGGGATGGACGCATCAATGGTGGACCAGTTGTCACGCCAGTGGCATAGCTGGGTAGCTAAATGCGGAAGGGATAAACGCTGAAGGCATCTAAGTGTGAAACCCACTTCAAGATGAGATTTCCCATTGCGCAAGCAAGTAAGACCCCTTAAAGACGATAAGGTAGATAGGTCAGGAGTGTAAGCATGGTGACATGTTAAGCGGACTGATACTAATAGGTCGAGGGCTTGACCGAAAAGGCAAGCGAGCTTGAAAGAAGAAAAACTACTGTCTGGTTTTGAGTGTCCTGAAGACACTTGACAAGAAGAATCTGGTAATGATAGCATGATGGACACACCTGTACCCATTCCGAACACAGAAGTTAAGCATCATCGCGGCGAAGATAGTACATTGTGCGAAAATAGCTCGTTGCCAGTTCCTTCTTTTTTTTATGTTTGTTAACTAAAAAATCCTAACACAATCTGTTAGGATTTTTAAATACATTGTTTTAATTTCTCTACAATTAGTTCTATTTTTTCACTATCTAATGAGGAATAGTTCATAACATAAATATTATTGTTTTCTTCATTATTTTTGTAATATTGAGAAAGTGGACTTAACTTTATTCCTTTACTGTAGGCGTTGTTAATAATGTCTTTTTCTGCTTTTTCACTTTTTATTTTCATTAAAAAATGAACACCGGTAGTTTCATTATAAATTTCAATCTTATTATTTATACTGCTTGTTTGGAAAGCATTTAAGATTGTATTTTGTTTTTTTAAATAATAATTTCTTAAACGATTAATATGTCTTTCAAAATGCCCGTTTTCAATAAATCTAGAAAGTGTATATTGTTCAAAATTTGAAACGGTACATGAATAAAATGAAAGACGTTTATAATATTCATCAGCTAATGATTCTGGTAATACCATATAGGACATACGGATGGTTGATGATAGAGTTTTAGTAAAGGTATTCATGTAGATGATTTTATCGGAAACATCGATACTTTGTAGGGTAGGAATTGGTTTTCCTCCTAATCTTAATTCACTATCATAATCATCTTCAATAATATAATGTTTTTCAACTTTATTTGCCCAACCTAAAAGTTCATATCTTCTTGAAATTGGCATAACAATACCTGTAGGAAAATGATGAGATGGGGAGATGTGTATTACGTCAATTTTCTTTTCTTCTAATTCATTTGGATCAATTCCATATTCATCCATATCCACATATTCAAAATCAACATTCATACTTTTATAAATTTGCGCAGTTTTTGGATAACCAGGGTTTTCTAAGCCATATTTAACATCGTTTCCTAAAAGTTGAATAATCAAGCTATATAGATATTCTGTACCTGCACCAATAATGATTTGTTCAGGTTTAATATTCATATCTCTAAAATCTTTTAAGAAATTCGCAATGTTTTTTCTTAGTTCAAGAATTCCTCCACAAGGTGAGTTGATCATTAACTCTTCTTGATTATTTCTTAGTACTTCTTTCATGGTCTTGATCCAGGTAGTAAAGGGAAAGATATCACTTTCAGTTTGATTACTAGAAAAATCAGCTAAGTAGTGATTATGTCCACTTGTTAAAACCACTTTCTCTTTATTCACTTGTTTTTTAGAAGGAATATTTTTTAAATCAGTGACATAAAAACCTTTTTTTGGTAATGAATAAATAAAACCTTCAGACATAAGTAAACTATAAGCATTTTCAACAGTAATAATACTTACTCCAAGATTTTTTGAAAAAGGTCTCTTTGATGGTAATCTTTCTCCTGGTTTTATGTTTCCTAAAATAATGTCTTTTTTTATACATTTATAAAGATATTCATAAAGGGAATCTGACCCTATATTTGTAAGATTATATGTTAACATAATTGATTTCTCCTTAAACTGACCTTAATGAATATATTTAATTTGAATATTTTAATATGTTCACATTTAAGTATAATAAAAGCCATAACAAAAGTAAACAGGGGGATTAAAAAATGTCAAATGAAAGATATGCATTAAATAAACAATTAGCACAAATGTTAAAAGGTGGTGTTATTATGGATGTAACAACACCTGAACAAGCAAAAATCGCAGAAGAAGCTGGAGCATGTGCTGTTATGGCACTTGAAAGAATTCCTGCAGATATTCGTGCAGCAGGGGGAGTTGCAAGAATGTCTGATCCAAAAATGATTCAAGAAATTCAAGCAGCAGTCAGTATTCCAGTTATGGCAAAATGTCGTATTGGACACTTCGTAGAAGCACAAATTCTACAAGCAATTGAAATTGATTATATTGATGAAAGTGAAGTTTTATCACCAGCTGATGATGTTTATCATGTCAACAAAAGAGAATTTGAAGTACCATTTGTTTGTGGAGCTAAAGATTTAGGAGAAGCACTTCGTCGTATCAATGAAGGAGCAAGTATGATTCGTACCAAAGGAGAACCAGGAACAGGAGATATCGTTCAAGCCGTTCGTCATATGAGAATGATGAATAAACAAATTGCCCAAATTTCGGCCATTAGAAAAGATGAACTTTTCGAAGTTGCAAAACAATTACAAGTACCATATGAACTTGTAGAATATGTTCACGATCATAAAAAATTACCTGTTGTTAACTTTGCTGCTGGTGGAGTTGCTACACCTGCAGATGCTGCATTAATGATGCAACTTGGGGCAGAAGGAGTTTTCGTAGGTTCAGGTATTTTTAAATCAGGAAATCCTAAAAAACGTGCAGAAGCAATTGTTAAAGCAGTTACAAATTATAAAGATGCAAAATTGATAGCAGAGTTATCAAAAGATTTAGGAGAAGCAATGGTTGGGATTAATGAACAAGAAATTGAAATTTTAATGGCAGAAAGAGGAAAATAATGAAAGTAGGAGTATTGGCTTTACAGGGTGCTTTTATTGAACATGAAAAAAAGTTAGAAAAGTTGGGAGTAGAGTGTATTGAATTAAGGCAAAAAAAAGATTTGGAACAAGATTTTGATGGTTTAATTCTTCCTGGTGGAGAAAGTACTGTTCAAGGAAAGCTCTTAAAAGAATTGGATATGTTTGATATTTTACAAAAACGTATTCAAGATGGCTTACCAACACTTGCTACATGCGCAGGACTCATTTTATTAGCTAAGGAAATAGAAAATCAAAATCAAACTTATTTTTCAACAATACCTATGACGGTTAAAAGAAATGCTTATGGTAGACAACTAGGAAGTTTTCACACCATTGAAGAAATGAAAGGAATAGGAAAAGTACCTATGACTTTTATTCGAGCACCTTATATCGAAAGTGTACAAGATGGTGTTGATATTCTTTCTAAAGTGAATGACAATATTATTGCTGTTCAATATAAAAAACAATTAGCACTTGCATTTCATCCTGAACTTGATGAAGATGATTTAATTCATCAGTATTTTATAAATATGATCAAAAAGTCTACGATGTAGGCTTTTTTCTTATATAATAAAAAAGAGGTGAATAAAATGGATCATCATCTAGAAATTGTTAAAACAAATATTAAATATCCTATTGTTTTTTATAATCATCAATTTAATAAAAATCGACCAGTAAGTTCCCACTATCATCAAGATATTGAAGTTGTATATGTCGTTTCAGGAAAAGTAGAAGCATACATTGATGGAAAGAAAGAAATATTTCATCAAGGGGAAATGTTTATTATTAACTCACATAGTGTTCATCAATTCAATTTTCCTGAATTTACACATTTATATACATATTTGTTGTCAGTTGATGTCTTTAAAGAATTTCAAATTCAATCTTATTTCTTTAAATTAAAAGCTCCATCAAACAAAGAATGGCTTAAACCTTGGTTAGAAATGAAATATATTCACCATCTTTTACCAATAGAACAACATATTTTAATGTATCAACTTTATCAAAAACTCATACAGGATTGTTTATTAGATAAAAAACAAGAAGAAAACACAAAAGAAATTTATAAAATAATAGAAGAAATAGAAAAAAGATATAACCAAGATTTAACACTTGAAATTATAGCTAAACAATTTCACTTTCATCCTAATTCTTTATCACGATTATTTAAAAGACAAACAACGATTTCCTTTTATCAATATTTACAAAAAATAAGATTAAAACATGCTTATTATGATTTAATACATACTAACATGAAAATCATTGATATTGCTTTAAATCATGGATTTAAAAACGTAAAATCATTTGAAAATGTTTTTAAAAAAGAATATCATACAACACCAACAAAATATCGAAAAGTTAATAATTGACTATAAATTGTTAAAAAAGGCAATGAATTTCCTTTGTAAAAAGAGAATAATAAAAGCAGGAGGAATCAATATGGAATGGTGGAAAAAGAGTGTTGTTTATCAAATTTATGTAAAAAGCTTTCAAGATAGTAATAATGATGGTGTGGGAGATCTACAAGGTATTATTTCAAGACTTGATTATTTAAAAACGTTAGGTGTAGATGTGTTATGGTTAACCCCTATTTTTAAATCTCCAAATGATGATAATGGCTATGATATCTCTGATTATAGAAGTATTCAAAGTGAATTTGGAACAATGAGTGATTTTGAGGAATTATTAGATAAAGCGCATCAAAAAGAGATCAAAATTATTCTTGATTTAGTTTTTAATCATACAAGTGATGAACATTTTTGGTTTCAAGAAAGTCAAAAATCTAAAAATAATCCTTATCGAGATTATTATATTTGGAAAGAAGGAAATGAGGGAGATGTTCCAAATAATTGGACAAGCTGCTTTCAAGGCTCAGCTTGGGAACTTGATGAAAAGACAAATGAGTATTATTTGCATTTATTTTCTAAAAAACAACCTGATTTAAATTGGCAAAATCCTAAGGTAAGACAAGAATGTATTGATATTATGAATTACTGGGTAGATAAAGGTGTTGATGGTTTTCGTTTAGATGTCATTAATCTTATTAGTAAGGATGAAAGTCAATACTATGTAGACAGTACTATTAAAGGTCATCAAGTATGTGCAAATGGACCACATATTCATGAATATATTCAAGAAATGAATCAAAAAGTATTTTCTAGAAAAGAACTTTTAACAGTAGGAGAAACCCCTGCTGTAACAATCGAGGATGCTAAAAAATATGCTCCTTTAGATAATAGAGAATTAAGCATGGTCTTTCAGTTTGAACTAATGAATGTTGATGGTGCAGAAGTTAATAAATGGACAGATCAAAGATTTTCTTTAAAAGATTTAAAACAAATTATGTCGAGATGGCAAGTAGGAATGTATCAACAGGCTTGGAATTCTTTGTTCTGGAATAATCATGATCAACCACGATGTGTTTCAAGATTTGGTGATACTTCTTCTCCTTTGTGTCATGAAAAATCAGCAAAAATGTTGGCGATATGTTTACATATGATGCAAGGGACACCTTATATTTATCAAGGGGAAGAATTGGGGATGACAAATGTACCTTTTAATTCACTTGATGATTATCGAGATATTGAAACATTCAATAGCTACAAACAACTTGTAGAAATAGAAAAATCGGTAAGTCATGAAGATATGTTACGCTATATGAGAAAATCAAGTAGAGATAACGCTAGAACACCAATGCAATGGAACAAAGAAAAAAATGCAGGGTTTAGTGAACATATTCCTTGGATTATGATGAATCCAAATTATCAAACAATCAATGCTGAAGCAGAAATGAAAGATACAAATTCTATTTTTCATACTTATCAAAAATTAATTCAATTAAGAAAAGAATATGAAATCATTACTTTAGGTAAATATGAGTTAATAATGAAAAATGATGAAAATATTTATGCCTATAAACGTCTTTATCAAGATGAAGAACTTTATGTTTATTGTAATTTTACGGATAAGGAAGTAAGCTATGATGCATCTATTTTAAATAATGAAAAAGTATTGATTCAAAACTATAATCAACATCAAAAAGGAATTCTTAAACCCTATGAAAGTATTGTTTTCTATCAAAAAAGCAGAGCCTAAGCTCTGCTTTTACATTAAATATGATATTCCATAGGATAAGTTAAATAATCTAAACGATCTAATTCATCAACTGTAACTACACCAGCAGGTGCAACTAAAACAGTTGGAATACGATTGACAATTGTTGCACATGTATGTTCAACCGTTGCAGGTTTTACAACATGAAACTCTGTATCTGGTTCACCTGTAATTTTCCAATCACACATATCACCATCATCTTCACCATAGACTTTACCAATACATTGTGTTTCAATAACAGGTCCTTGGAAAGTTTCTGTTGTTACAACAGCAGCCATACCAATACAGTTTCCTTTTGGAATTGTTTCACCTAAAGTTGATGAATATAAGTCTGTTTCATGGAAATAAGGAACACATTTTTGTGTTTGAGATTTAATTGTCCATCCCATGCGTGCTGCTAAGGCTTCATTTGAATTCCATACATATGAAGGTTCTAATACTTCAGGATGGGCAATACTTGCTTCAAATTCTTCAGGTGTTAAACCAACACCATGAGCTTTGGCAAGAGCTAATCCATAATCTTCAACATTATAACTTACAGCACCTTCAATCTTTTTAATAGAATGACATCCACCGGCTACTAAACCAACCATATTTACCCAGAAGACATCTTCCATACCACTACCAACAAAAGTACATCCATTTTCTTTTGCAATCACATCTAATTGATTTGTACGAACTGGATCAGTTGTCCAACTATATGTTGCTTCTTCACATGTAGAAATAACACTAATTCCTCTTGATAAACATTTTACATAATGATCGAAGCAATCACTGACTAAACTAAATAAAGTGACAACAGCGATATCAGGATCTGTTTCATCTAAAACTTGATCTGCTTGATCACTAATACAAACACCAGTCTTAATACCAAGACCTGCAAAATCACCAATATCCATTCCAATAATAGCTGGATTAGTATCAATGGCACCAACAATCATTGCACCATTTTCATAAAGATAACGAATAATATATTTTGCCATCTTTCCACAGCCATATTGTACAACTTTAATCTTTTCCATATTGTATGCCTCCTATTTCTTTACTTATATCATAGAGTCTTATCCAACATGAGAGTCAACTATTTTTTAAAAAAAACAGGAACTTGTAATCTTAAAAACATTGAACGTTCATGATGATCAAACATACTGAGTTCACTTAAAACTTCACAAATATAATCTCCATATATTATTAAATTGTTCATTCGACAATAATCAAGAAGACGTTTTGCATAATCTATTTCTTGATGAAAATCATCAAGATAAATACAAGCATACATTCCATTTTCAATAATTTGAATATCTTTTTCAGGAAAATGATCATCCACAAATACAAAAATACGATCTGAAATAAACTCTTGTTTTAAAAATCTTTCTTTGGAAAGAAAAGTACCCGCATTACAATAATAAATTTGTGAATAATGACGAGAAAGCATATTATTTTTTAATTGATTTAAAAGATGTTCATAAACATCTAAATCATGTTCATAAAAATTAATGTCAGTATTCATGACATAAATTCTTCGACGGTCAATATATTCTAAAGTAATTGTCCCACTTGGGGGTGATTTACGATACCTTTCTAAACTATAAATCGTTCTTGAAATAGCATCTTTAGTTCTTTGTAAATCATTGATTTGTATAGAAAGCTGTTGTTTCTTTTTAATTAAAATGGCTTCAATTAAATTAATATCTTCTTTATCAAGAAGTTCCTTAATTTCTTTAAGATTCATTTGAAGTTCTTTCATATATTGAATCAAATCCAAACGTGCATTTTGTTTAATATCATAATAGCGATAATTTGTCTCAGGATTAACATAAACAGGCTTTAATAAATCAAGTTCATCATATAATCTTAAAGTTGTTACAGTAATATGATTCATTTTGGCCATTTCACCAATACTTAAATAGTTATTATTCATTCGTATCACCTCAATAAGATTATAGCAAACTCTCTTGTTGGATGAGAGTTATTTTAATTATTCATTTAAAAATAGACAAATAATCTTATATTAATGAGAGATTTCCTTTTTTACGAAAGATTATGTACAATAGAGTTAGTTTTAATCTTAAGAAAATCTTTAGAAAGATAAAAAGAAAATATTTATAAATCATCTCTATACTTTAAGACAAGAGGTGAGGAAGATGGAAAGATTAAACAAAATGATTTTAATAAGCTGTATTTATGCAGGGTATATATGTATTAGTTTTGCATTGTTTTCAATGCTTAGATAAGGAGTTAAAAAGGGAATGGAAAAATATCATGTATTAGTTGTTGAAGATGACACAGAAATTGCAAATGCAATTAAAATTTATTTGCAAAATCAAGGGTATGACGTTTATGTAGGAAATGATGGATTAGAAGGCTTAGAAATTATTGAAAAAGAAACGATTCATTTAGCAATCGTTGATATTATGATGCCAAGGATGGATGGTTTAACAATGGTTTCTAAGCTAAGAGAAAGATATGATTTTCCAGTAATTTTTCTTTCAGCAAAATCAGAAGATATTGATAAAATCATGGGACTTAATTTAGGTGGCGATGATTATGTGACAAAACCATTTGTACCTATGGAACTTATGGCTAGAGTACGCTCACATTTAAGAAGATATGGACGTTATTTAGATGCGACAGCACCAAAAGAAAGTGATCATGTTTATATTTGTGGAGGTCTTGAACTCAATGTTGATACAAAGACAGTTTCGGTTGATGGTAAAAATGTCAAAGTGACACCCATTGAATTTAAAATACTTGAATTATTAATGAAAAATGCAGGAAAAGTATTTTCTGCAGATGATATTTATGAACGCGTTTGGAACGAAGAAGCAATCAATAGTGAAACCGTAATGGTCCATGTGCGTAATTTAAGAGAAAAAATAGAAATTAATCCCAAAAAACCACAATATTTAAAAGTTGTTTGGGGTGTTGGATATAAAATTGATAAACAATAGGAGGAAACATGAAAAATAAAAGAATACTTAAAATCTTTTTGTTTTCTATTTTAATTGTTGCATCTCTTGTTACTTATTTAAGTTATGGAGTAAAAGAAAAGACAACAACATCAAGTCTTAATTTAGAAAATAATAAGAGTGATTTTACAAATATTTTGATGGAAAAAAGCATTATGTTAGATGTGAAAATTCAAAGAAGAAAAGGAGATTATGATTTATTTAATCATTATGTAAGCGGAGATATTGATGGTGAAATAAATGATGGTTATTCTTTAAAAAGTGCTTTTAAAGATTTTATCATGTATTTAGAAGATAATAATTCTCGAGAAAGTCGAGGAATTCAATATTATGTTTATGATAAAAGTGATGAAAAGATTTGTTTTACAAATTCAAAAAAGAATTTAAGGAAAGCATTTGAATCTAATGATAAAAATATTTTAAAGAATTACCAATGGTATACAACTATTGATTTTGATGAAAATGGGAATGTTTCTTTACAAGGAAGTAAGTCTAACGATTGGGAAGGCTCTTTCTACAATACATCCTTTGATCAACTCTTTAAAAATGATTATTTAGATGAAGAAGAAAACGATATTATCAACAATATTACTGTTAAAAATCCAACAAATATCAAAGTATTGATTGCAGTTCCTAAAAAACTACCAACAAATAGTTATTTGGAACAAAACTATACGAATAAAGTTTCTATTTCTGATACTTTAATGACCTATGTTTTTGTATGTATTGCAGTATTAGTTGTTTGTATGTTATTAATTCCAGTAAGAAAAGTTATTGATATCGAACCCTTTAAAACTGTTGTCAACATTAAACTTTTCTTTATGTTTATTCTTTATTCTATTGCTACAGCTTTGTGGCTTACTGTTATGACAGAAGTTTTAAGAGAGTCATGGAGTGGGACTTTTGCCTGGATGATAAGAGAAAAAGGTATGGCGGGTGCAGGTGTTGCTTTAGAACCATTAGTTAATATCTTTGGGTGGTTTGTTTTCTATGCTTTAATTATGTATTTTATATTTTATATTAAATCGATTCTTGTTTTTGGAAAAGATTTTCTAAAAAAACATACACTTATATGTAGTATTTATCGTTCCTTTAAAGAAGAAATTAAAAGTTTGGTACAATTTGATTTGAAAAATCAAAGTGGAAATATTGTTTTAAAAATAGGAATTATGAGTGGTATCTTTATAGAAGGAATACTGTTATTTATTAGTTTCTTTATGTCGGTAACAGGAATGGGTGTTTATTACTATAGTATAAGAGTTTATGTTGTACTTACGTGTCTTGTATCTTTTGTAGCAGTAATTATAATCATGTTAATTTCTAAAAAGATGCTTACACAGGTTACAAATGATTATCAAATTCTATTACAATCAGCGCATCATTTATCTCAAGGAGAATTTAACGATAAAATCAATCAAGATCTTGGATTATTTAATTCTTTGAAAGATGAACTTAATTGTATCAATGATGGTTTTAAAGATGCGGTAAGTAAAGAAGTTGCATCACAAAAGATGAAAACTGAATTGATTAGTAATGTTTCTCATGATTTAAAAACACCTTTAACATCTATTATTTCTTATATTGATTTATTAAAAAATGAAGATTTATCAAAAGAACAACAAGATGAATATATTGATATTTTAGATCGAAATACTAAAAGATTAAAAACACTTATTGAAGATCTATTTGAAGTATCTAAAGTCAATAGTGGAAATATCCAATTAAATCCTATAGATTTAGATATTCATGCTTTATTACAACAAGTACTCTTTGAATATCAAGAACAATTTGAACATCATCATTTAAATCTAAAAAATGATTATGAAAATAAAAAAATCATTTGTCATTTAGACAGTGAAAAAACTTATCGTGTTTTAGAAAATTTATGTCAAAATATTTGTAAATACGCTTTAGAATATACACGAGTTTATTTACAAATCGTTGAAACGAATCAACAAGTCATTGTCGTTTTCAAAAATATTTCAGCACATGAAATATCAAATTCAGATGATTTAACAGAAAGATTTGTACAAGGGGATACTTCACGTAAAAGTGAAGGTTCTGGTTTAGGACTTGCCATTTGTAAAAGCTTTGTGGAGGTTCAAGGTGGAACTTTTGAAGTGAATGTAGATGGTGATCTCTTTAAGACAACAATTATCTTTCCTAAGAAAATAGAAAATGATTAAAAAGATTATACCCTGGATCTTACTCTTTCTCCTTCTTCTTATAATCAATACAGAAATGATTTTTATGATTTATAAAACTATCTCATTTTTGAGATAGTTTTTCGTATTTTGAAAATAAAATTCAAAGATTAAAAAATAAGTATAATACTTTTGAAAGAGGTGAAAGTATGAAATTTAAGTTTTCAATCAAACTAGCAACTATTTCTTTAATTGGAAATATTATTATCGCTATAGGTGTTTCAACATGTCGTATATCACAAATGGGAATTGATCCATTTACATCAATGACAACAGGAATCAGTAGTTTATTAAATATACCTTTAGGTGTTTTTCAAGGAAGTGTTAATGCAATCTTATTTTTAATTTTAATTTTATTAAGTAGAAGTAATTTAAAATATTTAAATATTGGTGCCATTATTAATATGTTTTTACTTGGTTTCTTTGTACAATTCTTTAATAATGTTTATTGTCAATTATTTAATGTTTCTTCACCGGATGTTATACCATTTTCATTACCAATGAAATTCGTGGTTTTAGCGATTGGTATTTTATTTGTTACACTTGGATGCTCTTTATATATTACGTCAGATCTTGGAACTGGATGTTATGATGCTTTATCTATTTATATGGCAGATGTGATGTCACCATCTTATCCAGTATGCCGTATTATGACAGATGTTGTTTGTGTTTTAATTGGGTTTATTACAGGTGGACCATTAGGAATTGCAACAATTATTTTAATGTTTGGTACAGGTCCCTTAATTAGTACATGGAATAAATTGGTATCAAAACCAATTGTTGAAAAATTTGCCTAAAATATTCCTCGGTAATTGTAGAGTTATCGAGGATATTTTTGTATAATGGACACGTTATGAAAGAAATAAAAAGAGGAATGAAAAATGGAATACCAATTGCTTTAGGCTATTTATCTGTGTCTTTTTCTTTTGGTGCGATTGCTGTATCAATGGGATTTAGTGTCATGCAGTCTATTTTGATTTCATTGTTTAATTTAACTTCAGCAGGGCAATTTGCTTCACTAGGAATTATTGCAGGTCAAGGAACTTTTTTAGAAATGGCAATCGTGGAATTGACTGTGAATATTCGTTATGCGTTTATGTCACTTTCACTTTCTCAAAAAGTAGATGAAAAGTTTAAAGGAATTTATAAATGGCTCTTAAGCTTTTTTATTACCGATGAAATCTTTGCCTTATCGATGCTTGAAGAAAATGTGAGTCGGACTTACTTCTTTGGGCTTGCTTCAATTTCTACGGCAGGATGGATGCTTGGAACAACCTTAGGGGCAATGCTTGGCTCTATTGTACCTACGGTCATTAGTAATGCTTTATCAATTGCTTTATACGCAATGTTTATCGCAATTATTATTCCAGGAATGAAAAAAGATAAAAATATAATTAAAGTAGTAGCTCTTGCAATTATTATCCGTTCAGGTTTTTACTACTTACCCATCATCAATCAATTATCAAGTGGTTTTGCGATGACGATTTCAGCTCTTACAAGTGCTTTTATAGGCGCTGTGTTATTTAATAAGGGGGAAGCACATGGATAAACAGTTTTATATTTATTTAGCGATCATGTCGCTTATTACTTATGCTATTCGTGCGATACCACTTGTCTTTATTAATAAAAAAATTACGAACCCAACCATTCAATCCTTTTTGGATTATATTCCTTATACGGTCCTTGCAGCGATGACCTTCCCAGATATTTTTTATTCAACAGGTCATTTGATTTCTGGAATCGTTGCAACAATCATTATTATTTATGCATCTTATAAAGAATTAAGTCTCATTCAAGTCGCTTGTATTGGATGCTTTGTTGTAGTAATGATTGAACTTATTTTATAGTATTTGACGCCTTTTAAAGCGTCTTTTTTTCTATGTCAAATAATTTTGACATAGAAAAAAGTCCTATGTAAAAGATATTTGATAGACTCTATCAATAGATTATGAAAAAATGAAAATGAAAGGAGAAAGAAAATATGGAAATAGGTAAAAAACTAAAGGAGGCACGTTTAAATAGGGATTTGACTCAAGAAGTCATTGCTGAAAAACTAAATGTTTCTCGTCAAACAATATCCAATTGGGAAAATGAAAAATCTTATCCTGATATTATAAGTGTCATTGAGTTAAGCAACCTTTATTCCATAAGTCTTGATGATTTATTGAAAGGGGACGATGCAATGATGGAACACTTACAAGAAAGCACAAACGTTGTTAAAAGTAATCAAAAACTATTGAGAGCGATTATCTTAAATATTATTGTGGTAATCTTATTGGTTACACTAGGAATGTTTTTACCAAGTAAAAGTTATTATTTAGTGATGATCTTTTGTCTTGCTATTGTGAGTTCATCATTGTTGCTTTATCAAATGATTAAACGTATTTAAGGAGGAACGGATCATGGAAGTAAAAAGTATTTTAGCGATTATATGTGCGGCTATTGCACTTGTTGGGGGAATTGAAACAGTTTATCAAATTTATCGATTAACGGTGATTGATGCCACAATTCGTGGTTTAAAACATCCTAAACTATGGGGATTACTCGCAAGTAATGGAAATAATTCAAGTGGTTTACTACTTTATTTGATAGGAAGAAGAAACTATCCTATAAATTCTATTGATTCTAATCAAAAAACAAAAATGATTCAAAGAAAAAAAGCAGCAGGAATCTCTTTATGTTTTATGGTTGTAGGAATCCTTGGGTTGATTTTAAGTATAAGTATAAGTTTATAATTTTTAGCACTCGTATCTTGACAGTGCTAAAAGTAAGAACTATAATGTATTTAGAAATTAGGAAAGGTATTAAAAAAGGTCCTAGTTTCAAGAGTTAACACCGCTGGAAGTAACGATGCTAATGACTAAGCATTTATATTGAAAGGGGAAATGACTTATGATGATGCCTAGCTTATTTACAGAAAACTTATTTGATGATTTCTTTAATGATTTTGATGAAGATTTCTTTGGAAAGAAAAATCCATTGTATGGAAAACATGCAAGAAACATGATGAAGACAGATGTCAGAGAAACAGATACGACATATGAAGTAGATGTTGACTTACCAGGTTTCAAGAAAGAAGATATCAATGTCAACTATGAAAATGGATATTTGACAATATCAACAAGTAAAGGCTTGGATAAAGATGAAAAAGACAAAGATGGACGTTATATCCGTCAAGAAAGATATGTTGGAAATATGACACGAAGTTTCTATTTAGGAGATATTCCAAAAGAAGATATCAAAGCTAAATATGAAGGTGGAGTACTTCGTTTATCAGTACCTAAATCAGATATGAAACAAATTGAAAACACTTCTACAATAAGCATTGAATAAGGAATGTCATTTGACATTTCTTTTTTTATTGTTTAAAATAGTTCAAAAATGAACTATCTAAAAATGAAGGGAGTGATAATATGAATATTGATTTTGCTAGAAAATTAGAACTTGCTTATCATCAACAATGTAAAGATCTTTGTAATGAATTTCATTTAAAGCAAACAGGGTTTGATATTTTGATGTTTTTGGGAAATAACCCCCAATATAAATATGCTAAAGATATTGTGGAAATAAGAAAAATCAAAGCAAACCTTGTTTCAATTCATGTGGATCAGTTAGTTGATCAAGGATATTTATCTAGGATAGATGTTCCAGGAGATCGAAGAAAAGTTGAATTAGTTTTGAATAAAAAAGCGAATGATGTTATAAAAAAAGGAAAAGCGTTTCAAAACCATTTCTTTTCTTCACTTTTTTCAGATATTGATGAAAAGCATCAAAAGATATTTAAAGAAACATTAGAACTTATGAAAAAAAATATAGATTGTTTATTGGAGGAAAAATAAATTGGAAACAAATATTTTATTTATTATTCTTGTAACCTTTTTTGCTGGAATGGGAGCAGGTCTAGGAACAGGTTTTGCAGGAATGTCAGCGGCTGCTGTTATTAGCCCAATGCTCATTGCTTTTTTGAAAATGGATCCTTATATGGCAGTAGGTATTGCTTTGTCATCAGATGTCCTTGCCAGTGCGGTTTCAGCTTATACTTATGGAAAAAATAAAAATTTAGATATTAGAAACGGTTTATTGATGATGGTAAGTGTACTTATTTTTACGGTAGTAGGTAGTTATGCGGCAAGTCTTTTACCATCTTCAACAATGGGAAGTTTTTCAGTTTTTATGACTTTTATTTTAGGAGTTAAATTTATTGTTAGACCAGTAATGACAACGAAAGAAGCAATGAATAATGTTTCTTCTAAAAAAAGAGCAATCCAATCTATAATTTGTGGAACTTGTATAGGTTTTATTTGTGGTTTTGTTGGAGCTGGTGGAGGCATGATGATGCTTCTTATCTTAACAACAGTCATGGGATATGAACTTAAAACGGCAGTAGGTACGAGTGTTTTTATTATGACCTTTACAGCCCTTACTGGAGCTATTTCACATTTTATGATTGGCGGGTTTCCTAATTTAACAGTATGGATTTTATGTATTCTCTTTACTCTTATTTGGGCAAGAATTGCTGCTTTATTTGCGAATAAAGCAACTCCTAAAACCTTAAATAGAGCAACAGGAATTGTTCTTGTTGTTCTTGGAATTGTTATCTTTTTATTTTCATAAAATAAAATTGAGGAATGAATCCTCAATTTTTTATTTATTGATTAGCCATTTCTATGATACCTTTAATACCGCTTTTAACCATATTTTTAACGGCTGTATTTGTATAGAAGGCCATGTGTTGAGTCATAATGACATTAGGAAATTGATGGAGATAAGCCATATTTTTATTAGAAAGAATATCACTTCTATGATCGATATGCGTAATGCCTTCTTCTCCTTCAATAACATCGAGTCCTAAAGCTCCAATTTTTTTACTTTCAATAGCCTCAATAATATCTTCCGTATCAATAAGTTCACCACGGGAACAATTGATCAAAATTACATTATCTTTCATTTTTTGAATAGTTTCTTTATTAATTAGATGATACGTACTTTTAAATAAAGGAAGATGCAAACTTATGGCATCACTTTCTTTTAATAAAGTATCTTTATCTACATAAGTTGCATATTTTTTAACATCTTCATTTTCCTGAAGATCATAAGCTAAAATACGACAACCAAATCCAGAAAGAAGTTGAACAAACGTACGTCCAATATTTCCAGTTCCCATAACACCAACGGTTAAATCATGAAGTTCTTTTCCTTGTAAACCACTTAAAGAATAATCATTGACTTGTCCTCGCCATAAAGCTTGTTTATAGTTTCTCATACACATTAATAAAAGCATTAAAGCAAATTCGGCAACTCCATTAGGTGGATATTTCGCATTACATACTTGAATTCCAATTTCTCTAGCGTGTTCTAAATCAATATGATTCAAACCAATTGTACGAGAAGAAACATAGCGAATACCAAGATCATACCATTTATCTAATAGTTTTGCATTAATGTCTCCTTGACCTAAAATAGTTACACCAATACATCCATCTACATTATCTGCATTTTCTAAAGTGGGTACTTGGTGATTTAAAACAACAGAAACACCATATTTCTTTTCATATTCTTTAAAATAACCCATTTCATCTTGTCTTACTTCATAAGCATAAATTTTCATATGAATCCTCCATTTTCAATTTCACAATATAAAGACCGTCTTGGAATGTATCAACATAAATAAAACCACGATCATCAACTAAACAATCTTCGGTAATTGCGACTTTAGAACCTGGTAATAAAGTGCCATCTTCATTATTAAAAAGATCAACTTCTGGATCAGGAGGCATAAAGTAGGCAATTTCTTTTGGAATAAAAGGATCCGTCGTATCAAAGACTCTAAGTCCAGCTCCAAAATAACAATTATAAATTAAACCTTTATAAGGTTCATAACAATCTTTTCCAAAAGCATCAAATAAATTATGAGGTCCAAAAGGAACACGAACACCATCAACAATATTAAAGTTCTTTCCATGAGTATATCCAACAGGTACTTCTGGATATGGGAAAATAGAAATAAGTGATGGATTTGTCGGATCTGTAGTTTCGACAATTCCAATCGTATTCATTGGCTGTGTTACAAGCTTTTTAAAGAGACCGTCTTTATTTTCGTTAGAAAAATAACGGGGTCTTTCTCCTTCAGTAGAAACAACCGCATAAGGTAAATCACCTAAAGGCATGTAAGTATGAATAGACATCCCAGCAGCGCCTCCTCCAAAAGGTGGATTCATTGGTAAATAACCGATTAATTGTGGATTTGTGGGATCGCTGACATCGATTTGACAAGCGCCAAAGTTTGCAACCGCAGCATAACAAATATGATCTTTAACAGTAACAGCATGAACTGTTGCCATTTCTAAGAACTCTTTTGAACCAAAGGCAACATGACCACCACCAGGTTTATTAGCACGGTATTGATTATCTGCCCACCATGAACCTACTTCTACTGGATGGGTTGGATCTTGAATATCTATGATTCTTAAAATAAAAGTTAAAAAACCTGGCTTATTTCCTACACAATAAACATAACGGCCACCATTATAGAAGAAACGATGAACGCCTGCCATTCCTTTACATTCAAACTTACCTAAAAGTTTTGGATTCATAGGATCTGTTTCAATATCCCAAATCATCATACCACCCCAAAAAGGAAGGGTATTTCCTTTAGGAGTTCCATGTAAAACATCCATCGTTCCACCATGAGCTGTAATTAAATAACCATCCCCTGATTGTATCTTTGGTAGACTTTGACCATCTTTGATGCCTTCTTTGACCCAAGGGCCTTCTACCCATTTAGAAGGAGTAGGATGATAAGGATCGGTTACATCAATAATATTAAAACCATTATGTCTAAAACAAGCAACATAAAGATAATAACGATCTTCTTTGCTTTTATGAAGAGTCATTTGAAAACCAGGTTTCCCATTTAATCCTTCATAAGCTACAAATTCCATATTTTTCATCAACATTTCTTTTCTTTGTGACATTGTTTGTCCTCCTTATTTATCTACTTTTATTTTAAAACAAGATTTAAAAAAGTAAATTAACATTAAATTAATGGCGTTAAAGAAATTCTAATGCTAGAATAAAAAAGAGGCGAAAAAATGAATAGTCAAGAACTTAAATGTTTTGTTGTGGCGGCTGATCGTTTAAACTTTACAAGAGCTGCCAAAGAACTTTATGTCACACCACCAACAGTAACACATCATATTCAACATTTAGAAGAGGAACTTGGTGTTAAACTCTTTATTAGAAATAGTAAATCAGTACAGCTAACAACAGCAGGCGAAATCTTTTATCATGATGCTCATGATATCTTATTACGTATGGAAGCTATTCCTAATCGTTTAAATGCCGTAAAAAGCAATGAACAAACTCTTTTAAAAATAGGTTGTACAATGTCACAAGAAACAAAATACCTTACCCAAGCATTACGTTTATTTCATAGAGAAAATTCAAGGGTTAGTCCACGTATTTATTTAGATGACTATTTTCAATTAGTGAATCGACTTGTTGAAAATCAACTTGATTTTATTTTAGGAACTAAAATAATGATGCAAGATCGACCAGAGTGTACTTTTAGAAAGCTTTCAACAAGTACAACAAAAGCCATTATTCCTAAGAGTATCTTTCAAACGTCTAAAGAAATGATTTCATTTAATGAAATCCAAGATTGTTCTTTTATTACACTAAGACAAAAAAGTATTCCTAAATTAAAGGAAGATGATCTTGAACATTTTCTTTCAACAAAAGTAAGAGAAAAAAATGTGATTAGACAAGATGACATCGAAGCTGTACTTGCCTTAACATTAAGTGGTTATGGAATTGGTATTTTACCGGATTATGCTTTTTCAATTCAAGATTTAGATGAGAGTGTGAAGGTTGTTTCTCTTCAAGAAAGCTTAGAAATAGATTATGGAATTATTTATCTTAAAAAAGATAGAAATAAACTGCTTAAAGAATTCATAGAATGTTTTAATAAATAGAGACAAAAAGAGTATAAATAAAAGTATACTTCATATACTAATAATGGTTGATTTCTATATTTAATAGTAATTGACTTATACATTAAAAAATGTATAATTTATTTGTAGATAGAAATATCGATAACGAGAGAGGTCCTGCTATAGTGGACGATTTAAAACGAGAGTGGCCTTGCTTTAGTAGGCGATTTAAAACGAGAGAGATCCTGCTATAGTGGACGATTTAAAACGAAGAATTCTAGTTTATGAGTTCTTCGTTTTTCTTCATAGAGAGAAAATATGAAAATACATTTAAAAGATAATAAAATTGCTTTATATGATATAGAAAGCGATTATAGGCAGTATTTATTTCAGTATGATTTTAGAGTGAATTTAAAATTGGGTAGAAGATTTGTAGGAATTATTGTTGGAATAGAAGATTATACATATTTTATACCATTAACTTCAAAGCCTTTAAGAAAAAATGGAAAAAGAAGAAATCCGAGAACAACAGTAGAAATTTACAACGAAAGTCACGAAATCATTGCTGCATTGCTTATTAATAACATGATACCTGTTCCTCAAGGTGTATATAAAAAAATAGATATTAATAATGATAAGTATAAAGATTATTTAAATAATGAGTATATATATTTAAAGAAACAATCTACTCGTGAAGAAATAGAAAGAAAAATTAATAACGTTGTCAATGCTATTTTTGTAAAGAAAGATGAATTTTTGACGAGTTTTTGTTGTGATTATTTAAAATTACAAGCATTGTGTGATCAATGGAAATATAAATAAACAACTAAAATAGATATTGTGTATTTTAGCTATTTCATTTATTATATTAGTACTATGTGTTTGGAGGTCTTATATGAAGATAACATTATTGTCAAAACCAGGTTTTTCAGGAAATATGCTTGTTCGTAAAATAGAAGAAGTAGCTAAAAGTCAATTAATGGATATTGAAGTGTTTTTAAATGAGCATTTACAAGAGGCCGATGTAGTTTTACTTACGCCACAAAGAAGTGAAGATTTAAAGGAAATTAAAAAGGTAGTTAAAGTGCCGGTAGGCGTAATTTCTTTAAGAGATTATGGTTTGTTAGATGGAAGTAGTATTATAAAATATGCAAAACAGTTGATTCAAAAATAGAGTCAACTGTTTTTTATGACATTTGTCATATTTACATAGATGACAAAAATCATTAAAATTAAATAAAGGGAGAATAGGAGGGAAACACATGTCTTTTTATAAAAATAAAGCTTTAAAAATAACATGTATTGTAAGCCTTATTATGATTTGTTTTGTCTATCACCATTATTTAAACACTGATACTAAACAAATTAAATTTGGAGCAACTTATATGACAATGAATAATACCTTCTATAAAGCTGTAAATAATGAAATAGAAAATGTTGTTAATAATCATGGGGATGTTTTATATACTAGAGATCCAGCTTTGGATCCTAAAAAACAAAATGAACAAATCAAAGACCTTGTTTCTTTAGGAATCGATGTTTTAATTATTAATCCTGTTGAATCTTCGAGTATTAATAAAACATTAAAAGAAGTCAAAAAAGCAGGAATTAAAATTATTGTAGTCGATGCTCCTATTAGTGATGATCAAATTGCAGATTGTACAGTTGTTTCAGATAATTATGATGCAGGAGTACAGTGTGCTAAAGATATGATGCAACGCTTTGATCATGCACGTATTGCTTTACTTGAACATTCTAAAGCCTTATCAGCGGTTGATCGTATCAACGGCTTTAAAGATACAGTTGCTTTAAATGAGAATTATCAAATTGTAGGAAGTGAAGATTGTTTAGGACAAACGGAACTTGCTTTACCTGCTTTAAATAAAATTATTCAACAAGGAATTGATTTTGATGTTGTCTTTTGTTTGAATGATCCAACGGCTTTAGGAGCACTGGCTTCTATAAAAGAAAATGATTTAGGGCATGATGTTTTTATTTACGGAGTTGATGGTTCACCAAATATTAAGAAATTGTTGGCAGAAACGAAAGCAATTGTGGGAACATCTTCACAATCCCCCACTTCTTTAGGAAAAGAAACAATCAAGGTGGCTTATAAGATGTTACATCATAAAAAGTATAAACGCTCAATTATTGTGCCAACAAAATTGATTACCAAAGAAAATATAGAAGAATATGATATAACGGGGTGGCAATAATGAATCATCTTACAAAAGAATATGTTACAAAGTTAAAAGATTCATTATTGTTTATTAATGCGGTTGTTATTATCTATAATGCTTCTTTATTTTTACTTTCTACCAAATATATTTCAGTGCATTATTATGCACGAGATTTCTTAAATAAAGTATCTTATATTACTAGAACACCACAAAATATCTTTTTTGAATCAATTTTTCTTTTTATCATTCTTGTTTTATTAATGAAATTAAGAGAAAAAGATAATTTAAAAATGGCGAATGGCCTTGTTTATATTGAAATTATTCTTTCATTTTTATTAATTATTCGTTTAAATGGTTCCTATAATGGAATTTTACTCTTTGTTTTTGCTGATTTACTTTATAATATGAGAAATATTAAACATATGGCCTTACTTTTATTAATGGCCTTTGGTTTATTATTGATTTCAGATTTTAATATTTTATCAAATATTATACATATGCCAAGTATTGAATCTTATTTATCATTTTATCCAAATTCGAGTCGTACATTTATGTTATTTGCTAAAAATATTTTAGCTTCATTAAATGTTGTTGTTTTTATTCTTTATCTTATTTGCCAAGTTTTAGTTCAACAAGAAGAAACAAAGAAAATCAGTAAAGAACTTCAACTTGCTTCAAAAGTCAATGATGAATTAAAAACGTATTCTGCTTTATCTGAAAAAATGGCAGAAGATAAAGAAAGAAAAAGAATTTCAAGAGAGATACATGATACTTTAGGACATGCCTTAACAGGTATTTCGGCGGGAATTGATGCTTGTATTGCTTTGATTGATATTGATCCACAAAAGTCAAAAGAACAACTTTTGGTAATTAGTAATGTTGTTCGTGAAAGTATTAAAGATGTTCGACGTTCTTTATATAAGTTAAGACCGGGAGCACTTGATCAAAGAACTTTAAAAGATGGTTTGATTAAAATGATTGAGGAATTTCAAAGTGTTTCTCATTTAAATGTTGATTTGTATTATGAATGGGAAAATGTTGATTTTGAAAATACGAAAGAAGATATTATTTTTAGAATTATTCAAGAAACGATGACAAACGCTTTAAGACATGGACATGCTTCTCATATTGAAATTCATCTTTTTGACGAAGAGGAAAAATATATGATTATTATGCAAGATAATGGAAGTGGCTGTAAGGAAATTCATTATGGATATGGCTTGAAACAAATGCATGAACGTGTTGCCATATTAAATGGAACGATACATTTTTATAGTGAAGAAGGATTTAGAACAGTTGTAGAAATACCAAAAATAGGAGGAAAAAAAGATGGTTAAAGTGATGATTGCAGATGATCAAGAACTTATTAGACAGTCTTTACAAATTGTTTTATCAACACATGAAGATTTGAAAGTCGTAGATGCTGTTGAAAATGGTTTTGCAGTTCTTGAGAGTATAAAAAAAGAAAGGCCGGATGTTATTTTAATGGATATTCGTATGCCAGAAATGGACGGTGTTTATTGTACAAAGGCGGTCAAAGAAAAATATCCAGATATTAAAATCATTATCCTTACCACTTTTGATGATGATGAATTTGTCTTTAGTGCTTTAAAATATGGAGCAAGCGGTTATTTATTAAAAGGTGTCAGCATGGATGAACTTTATCATGCCATTTGTACAGTTTATAATGGTGGAGCGATGATTAATCCTGATATTGCGACAAAAGTATTTAAACTTTTTTCCAAGATGTCTATGAGTAATTATGCTATCCAAGTCGATGATTCTTTATCAAAAGATTTAACACAGGCTGAATTGAAAGTCATTCAACAAGTTGGTTTTGGTTTGTCTAATAAAGAAATTGCTCAAAAACTTTATTTATCAGAAGGAACTGTGCGTAATTATGTTAGCATTGTTTTGTCAAAATTAGAATTACGTGATCGTACGCAACTTGCCATCTGGGCTGTTCAAACAGGGGTCACAATGCAAGAATTTGGTGACGATAATGATTAGAATAAAAAAGGGTATTCTTACATTAGTAAGTCTTTCTTTAGTTCTTATTTATTGCTTGATCAATGATCCAAGTCGTGATATTACTCTTACTTTAGGACTTTATGCAGGAAGTAGTTGGGATGTGCCTAATGGGGAAAGTTATCAAGTTATTGATCAAGCAATCAAGAAATTTGAAAAGAAATACCCCAATGTTCATGTTGAGTATAAAAGTGGAATTATAAAAGATGATTATTCTTCATGGCTTGCTAATGAAATTACCAAAGGAACAACACCTGATGTGTTTATGGTACTTCCTGATGATTTTAATACGTTATCTTCTATTGGTATTTTAAAGAATTTAGATCGACTTATTAAAGAAGAACGAATAGATACTTCTCTTTTTTATCAAAGTGCTTTATTTGCTGGAAATAATGGAAGTCAATATGCACTTCCTTATGAAATCAATCCAACAATTATGTGTATCAATCACGATTTACTTACCAAAGAAGGTATTGCTATTCCGTCAAGTAATTGGACTATTGATGATTTTTATAATATTAGTAATCAAGTTACAAAGGATACAAATAATGATGGTGTCATCGATCAATATGGCTATTATGGCTTTGATTGGCAAGATGTTCTTGATTGTTATGGGTTACAAGTTTTTAAAGAATACAATTGTCATCTTGATAAAAAAGAAGTCAAAGAAGCGTTTTTATATTTGACAAAGCTTAAAGCTTTATCAAATGGCTATCAAGTTTCATCAGAAGATTTTGATCAAGGGAAAGTCGCTTTTTGTCCTTTGACCTTTGCTCAATATCGTACCTACCAACCTTATCCTTATCGTATTAGTAAATATACATCTTTTAAATGGAGTTGTATTTCAATGCCGGGAACAAAATCAAATACGATTACAACACATTTAGACACTTCATTAATAGGAATGTCTTCACAAACAAAGCATCAAGAAATAGCGTGGGAATTTTTAAAAATGTTGACGATGGATGAAGATATTCAACAATCTCTACTTGATAATTCGAAGGGAGCCTCTCCTTTAAAGAAGGTCATGTTATCAAAGAGAACAAAGGAAATCTTAGCACAGGATGCAGTTTCTTATGCTTCTTTAGATTCAGATGTTTTAAATAAGATTTTAGAAAACACGTTAGTAGAACCAAAGTTTAAAGAATATGAAAATATTCTAGAAAAAGCAGATTATTTGATTAATCAAAGTATTGATCAAGGAACAATTGATAATGATCTTAATAAGATACAAAAGAAATTAGAAAATGAATTGAAATAGATAGCTTGTGGCTATCTTTTTTATTTATGACAAATGTCATAGTAGGAATGATATTTGTCAATTTTTTTATGATTTTTGTCACTTAAAAGTCGTGATTGAAGACACGTTGCAAGTGCTTTCATATTTGGTATTCTATAGGTGCAAGGAGGGAAGGACATGAAATATTTAGTATTAGTAAGTCATGGTGAATTTGCAGCTGGTTTAAAAACATCATTAATGATGTTGGCAGGACAAAGAGATGATGTGATTGCTTCAGGTTTACCTGATGGAAAGACAGCAGATGAATTTGCGGAAATCTTTAAAGAAAGTGTTAAGGACATTCATGAAGATGATGAAATTGTTTTATTAGCGGATATTGTAGGAGGATCACCACTTACAACTGCTTTAAATGTTTTAGCTGAAAAAGGTTTAATGGAAAAGACAACAACAATTGGTGGGATGAATTTACCATTAGCCCTTACTTCAGTATTAATGAAAGATACTTTACAAGGGGATTCCTTTGTACAAGCTGTCTTAAGTGAAGCAACAACTGCTTTACAAGAATTTAAAGTCGTAGAAGACGACGAAGATGATATTTAAGGAGGAAGAAAGATGTCAGTATCATTTATTAGAATTGATGATCGTATGATTCATGGTCAAACATGTACACGTTGGGCAAGAGAATACCCATGTGATGGTTTAGTGGCTGTAAACGATAAAGCAGCAAATAATTCAGTATTAAAAGCAGCTTACAAATCAGCCAGTGGAAAGAAAACATTTGTATGGACAATGGAAGCTTGGCAAAAGAAAAGTCAAAAGGTTTTAGATAGTCAAGATCAATATTTCTTAATTACTAAAAATCCTATTGATATGAAAAAAATTCTTGTTGATCAAGGATTTGATTGTGGTATTAAAACAGTTATTGTTGGACCTTGTAATGATCGTGAAGGGGCAACAAAACTAGGAAACAATCAATCGATTACACAAGAAGAAGCAGAAGCTTTTGAAGCTTTAGCTAAAGCAGGTTATACAATCAAATTTGCTTTATTACCAGATGTTTCAATTGGAACATGGGATGATTTTAAAGGTAAATTTGGTTTCTAACAAATATAAATAAAGGGGAGAAAAATTATGACAATTAGTTGGTTACAAGCGGCATTACTTGGGTTATTTGCTTGTTTATCAAGTATGCCAGGTTTAGGTGGTACTTCCTTTGGTAACTACACATTAGGTCGTCCTTTAATTGGGGGACTTGTTTGTGGGATTATCTTAGGAGATATCAAAACAGGTATTTTAGTAGGGGCAGCAATGCAAGTTGTCTACATTGCATTAGTTACTCCAGGTGGAACCGTTTCAGCAGACGTTCGTGCTGTAAGTTACATTGGGATTCCACTTGCTATGGTAGCGTTAAATAGTTATGGTTTATCTGCTGCCACAAAAGAAGGAGCAGCTCTTGCAACTTCATTTGGAACAATGGTTGGTACTTTAGGTACAGTATTATTCTATGGAACAGCAACAATCAACTTAGCATGGCAACATGTTGGATGGAAAGCTGTTGAAAAAGGGGATTATCATAAATTATATCTTGTAGATATGGTATTACCTTGGATTTCACATATTTTATGTTCATTTATTCCAGCCTTAATTATGTGTAAATTAGGAGCAGATGTTGTTGAACTTATTAAAACAACATTACCTATGGATGGTTTAGCTATGAAAACTTTATTTACAGTTGGATCATTATTACCATGTGTCGGAATTGCTATTTTATTAAAACAAATTATTACAAAAGCAGTAGATTTCATTCCATTTTTCTTTGGATTTACTCTTGCTGCTTCAATGGGAATCAATTTAGTTGCAGCAACAGTGATCGCTGGTATGTTTGCTTTAATTAACTACAAATTAAAAATGTTACAAAATCAAAGAGTAGCTGCACCTGCAGGAGACTTTGATGATGAAGATGAGGAGGATATTTAAGATGGAAAAGAAACTATCTAAAAAAACATTAACTAAATCCTTCCACAATTGGTATTATGGAAACTTAACATGCTTCTCTCAAGAACATATGCAAACTTTTGGTTATCTATGCTCTATGTTACCAGTAGTAGAAGAACTTTATGATAAAAAAGAAGATCAAGCAAGATCAATGAAAACATATACTGCTTTCTTTAATACAGAACCTCAACTTGGTACTGTTATTGTTGGGATGACAGCTGGGTTAGAAGAAGCACGTGCCAACGGAACAGAAGATGTTGATGATGAAACAATCAACGGTTTAAGAGCTGGTTTGATGGGACCAATCGCCGGTATTGGGGATTCCCTAGTTGTAGGAACAGTTATTCCTATTTTACTTGGTATTGCTTTAGGTATGTCTACAGGAGGTTCTCCTCTTGGAGCTATCATGTACATCATTGTATGGAACTTATTTGCTTACTTTGGAATGAAATTCTTATATTTCAAAGGATATGAATTAGGTGGAAAAGCGGTTGATTTCTTAGTTGGTCCTCAAGGGGAAGCTTTAAGAGAATCAGTCACAATGTTAGGTGGTATTGTTATTGGAGCCGTATCTGCTACATGGATTTCAGTAACAACTTCATTTACGATGACAGCAGCTGGAGCTAAAAAACCTTTCTTAGATTTACAAAAAACATTAGATGGTGTTTATCCAGGATTATTAACAGCTGTCTTTGTTGTTGGATGTTGGTATTTATTATCTAAAAAGAAAATGTCACCAATTAAAGTAATGTTATTATTAGTTGTTGTTGCCTTTATTGGTGTATTTGTTGGATTCTTCAATCCAGGATTATCTTATTAAAAGGAGAAAAAAAATGAATAGTCAAGAAAAACAAGGATATGTAGATGAAATTAACTATCAAAAGAAAATGATTCATAATCTTATAAAATGGTTACGCAATTTGTTCTTCCTTTCCTCTCTGGGAGTCTTATTGATGTATTATTTTTCAAATATCCTATTTGTAAAAATCTTTGCAATCATATTAATAATAATATCTATATTAGCGATTATCCTTGTTGGAAAGGCTATTTACAGTGGTAAGAAAAACATAAATAAAATTGTTGATCAGTTTTCCTTCAAATATAAAAACTCTCTATAACTCATACAAAAAACCGCCTAGGCGGTTTTTATGTTATACTTTATCTGGTGATATTATGATAACAAATAAAATCAATACATTATTAAATAACAGTCAACAAGGTGATATCAATTATACGATCTGTAACTATATTAAAATGAATTTAAAAGAAGTTGCTTTTATGTCCATTGAAGAACTTGCAAGAAAAAGCTATGTTTCAAAAGCAAAGATTTCTAAATTTATCAAAAAATTAGCTTATGATAATTATATTGCCTTTAAAGATGATTGTTTATTAGAATTAGAAATTAGAAAACAAGTAACAAATACCAACTATTTTCTTACAAAGAAGCATCTTCATGATTCATTATCTTGGATTGAAAAGAATTTAATGAAGATTGAACAAAGTCAAATCGATTACTTTGTAAGAAAAATAAAAGAAGCTAAGCATATTTATCTTTATGGAGTTGCTTATTCACATTTACTTTGTCAATATGTTCAATACGAAGGAGATCTTTTTCAAAAAAATATTCTTGTTTTAGATGAAAATGAGGTAGCTATTGATCGGTTAAAAGAGGATGATTTATTGATTGTTATTGGTGTAGAAGAAGATGCTTTAAGTAAACAATCTTCACGTTGTTTACGAAAGCTTTTAAGAAATCAAGGAAATAAACTTTTGCTTTCAACCCAATTGATCGATCAAACAATGTTGAAATCTTTTGAAGGGATTTTGCTTGTATCTATCGATCATTTAGAAATGAAAGAAAGAAGACTTCTTTTTCGTTATTTAATAGATATGTTGGTATCACGCTACTTTGAGTTAGAATGTGCTTAAGGCACATTTTTTTCATCTTGTCAAGAAAGTTTATGAAATATAAAAAAGAAAAGAAATTTATTTATTTTAAAGTAAAGTAATCCATAAGGAGGGCTTATGGAAGAAAAATTAACTATTAAACAATTATTCGCTATTTTAGCCGCAGGTTTGTTTTCTTTTTGTGGTGTTTTGATTGAAACAGCGACAAATATTACTTTTCCTACATTGATGAATGAGTTTCATATTTCAACATCACTTGTTCAATGGATGACAACAGGAAATTTATTGATGATGGGTATTATGATTCCTATTTCATCTTATTTAAAAAGAAGATTTCAGACAAAAAAATTATTTTTGATAGCAGGGTTCTTATTTTCAATAGGATTGATTGTTGATGTCTTTGCACAACAGTTTACTTTATTGCTTATAGGAAGATTTATACAAGGAGCGGGGGTAGGAATTGCACTTCCTATGATGTATAACATCATTTTAGAAGAATCACCGGAAAGACTTCTTGGTTTAATGATGGGATGTGGTTCTTTTGTGACGGCTGCAGCACCCGCTATTGGACCAACTTTTGGTGGAATTATGACACAATATTTTACTTGGCGCTATATTTTTATTTGCGTTTTACCAGTTATTGTTCTGGCAAGTTTTATAGGTTATTTTTGTATGAGTGAACAAATAATTAATAAACATGAAAAATTTGATCTTTTAAGTTTTATAGCGGTAGCGTTAGCTTTTGTTTCTTTAATTATGGGGTTTTCTAATTTAAATCAGATAGTTGATGATTTAGTATTTGTTTTGGGTTGCTTTATTATTGGAATAATCAGTTTATATTATTTTACTAAAAGACAACTGCATATTAAAAATTCCTTAATTCGTATAGAAATATTTAATCATAAAGGTTTTACGTTTCATACTTTAGCTATTATGTTTCTACAAATGACAACACTTGGATATGGTTTATTGTTACCGACATTTGTTCAAATTGTTTTAAAACAACCAGCAACAGATGCAGGGGTCGTTTTACTTCCAGGAGCCATTGTTGGTGCTGTGTTTGCGCCAATAGGTGGATTGATACTTGATCGACTTGGTGCTAAAAAGCCAATTGTTCTAGGGTTATGCTGTAGCTTTATTGCTACATTTTGTTTCTTATTCTTTTTTAAAAATCTTACATACCAATCATGTATCTTATTCTATTTTATTTATAGTTTAGGCATTGGTTTAATTGTTGGTAATACCATGACATCTGCGATGTCTCATTTACCAAAAAATCTACAGGCAGATGGGAATGCTACGTTACAAACATTGATGCAACTTTCAGGGGGAATAGGAACATCCATTACAGCAACTATTTTAGCGTTTGTACAACAAGAAACAAACTTATATGATGGGACAAATAGAGGTGCATTGTTTGTTTTGATTTTTTTAATGTTTAATATAAATATTGTTATTTTAAGTCAATATTTTGCTTTTAAAGGAGGAAAGAAAAATGAATTTTAAAGATAAAGTGGTTGTAATTACCGGAGGAACAAGTGGTATTGGAAAGCAAGCAGCGATTGAGTTTTCAAGAAAAGGAGCCCATGTTGTTGCTTTTACTGTAGATAAAGAGGAAGTATGTAAGGAAGCTATTAAAGAAATAGGAAATGATGCATCTTATATTCACTGTGATGTTTCTAAAGAAGAAGATGTAAAAAAAGCTATTGAAGAAGTTGTTTTAAAATATGGACGTCTTGATTGTGCATTTAATAATGCGGGTATTGGACCAGATGGTGTACGTATGCTTTATGAATCATTGACAGAAATTTCTGAAAAAACATGGGATTTAGTTGTAGATGTTGATATGAAAGGTGTTTTTCTTTGTTTAAAATATGAATTATTACAAATGCAAAAACAAGGTTTTGGCGCAATTGTTAATACGGCTTCTATTGGTGGATATAAAATGGCTCCAGGATTTGCTGCTTATGGTCCAGCTAAAGCAGCAGTTATTGCTTTAACAGAAATGGCGGCTTTAGAAAATGCGGCATTTGGTATTCGTGTCAATGCCATTTGTCCAGGTCCAACCATGGGAACAGAACTTACCAAAAATTCACTTTCAACTAATCCTCATGAAGAAGCAATGTTGAAAGAACATGTGATTCCTATGAAAAAACTAGCGACGACTCAAGAAGTCGTGAACGCTGTCTTATGGCTAAGTAGTGACCAAGCAAGTCATACAACAGGACAAAAAATATTTATAGATGGTGGAATGCATATTGCATAGGAGGAAAAAAGATGATTAAACATGTATCGGTATTTACTTTAAAAGACAAAAGTGAAATTAAACATTTTGTAGAAATGTTAGAAGAAGTTGGTAAAAATTATCCTTTGATTATTAAAAGTGAAATAGGAGTAAATATGAGTGAACAACTACCTGTAGGACCTCATTTTGGTGATGTTATTCAAATTATTGAATTTAAAAATGAGGATGATTTGAATAATTATCCAAAATCTAAAGAACATCAAAGATTATTAAAAGAAGGTCCAGAAATGGAAACTGTTACCGCAATTGATTATATAATTTAATCATTCATTCATAGATCAAAGAGCATTCATTCAAAATAGTGCTCTTTTTTTCATTTTACATTCATTTTTATGATTAAACAGTCAAAATATAATTGACTTTATGATTGAACGGTCATATAATGAACACGTAAGAGGTGATCAGTATGGATAATCAGCGCCATCAAATTATTTTAAATGAATTAGATAAAAAAGGAAATGTGACTGTAGCTTCCCTTGTTGAACTTACAGGAGCGAGTGAATCAAGTATACGAAGAGATTTAGTAGAACTTGATCATCAAGGATTCTTAAAAAGAGTTCATGGAGGTGCAACCCTTATTCCTAAGGTAACACAAACGATTGAAGATCCATTAGGGAAAAGACAATTATTAAATGCTGATGAAAAGAAAAAAATTGCAAAGTATGCAGCAGGAATGATTGAAGCCAATGATGTGGTTTATTTAGATGCAGGTTCATCAACTTTAGAGTTGATTGAATATTTAGATCAAAAAGAAGCACACTATATTACTAATGGTTTAATGCAAGCTCAACAATTGACCCTTAAAGGATTTCATGTAGTATGTCTTGGTGGAGAAGTGAGAAATATTACAGGGGCATGTGTGGGTGCTAATACGATGAAGTCATTAAATCGTTATCATTTTTCTAAAGGTTTCTTTGGAACAAATGGCATTGATTTAATGAATGGTTTTACGACACCAGATAGTGAAGAAGCTGCTATTAAGGAATTGGCTATGGAACGTTGTCAAATGAGTTATGTTTTATCGGATCATAGTAAATTTAATAAGGTATATCATGTGACCTTTGGTCAAATAAATGATGCGGTGATTATTACAGATCATTGTGAAAAAGAAATTAAAGAACAAGCGACAGTTGTGGAGGTTAGAGATTAATGATTTATACAATTACTTTTAATCCATCTTTGGATTATATTATGCATGTTGATTGTTTTGAAGAAGGGGAAACAAACCGTTCAAATCAAGAAGAAATTTATCCTGGAGGAAAAGGATTCAATGTTTCAACAATTTTAAGTCGTTTGAATCTTGAAACAACAGCTTTAGGGTTTGTTGCAGGATTTACAGGTGAAGAAATTGTTAAAGAATTAAAAGAAAGAGGATTTGACTGCGATTTATGTCAGTTAGAAAATGGTCTTTCAAGAATTAATGTGAAGATGAAAGGGGCTAAAGAAACTGAAATTAATGGAAGTGGTCCAGATATTCCTCAAGAAAAACTAGATGAATTATTTGATAAATTAAATCAATTACAAGAAAATGATATTTTAGTTCTTGCTGGAAGTATTCCATCATCATTACCTAATGATATTTATGAACAAATTATGAAAAAACTCGATCAACAAGGAATTAAAATTATTGTAGATGCAACTAATGATTTATTAAAGAAAGTATTACCTTATCATCCTTTCTTAATTAAACCAAATCATCGTGAATTAGAAGAATTATTCAATGTTAAAATTGAAAATAAAGAAGATCTAATTCACTATGCTCGAAAACTTCAAGAACAAGGAGCAATCAATGTGCTTGTTTCCCTTGGAAAAGATGGTGCTATTTTAGTCAGTGAAGACACACATGTTTATTATTGTGCTGGTGCTAAAGGAAAATTATTAAATAGTGTTGGTAGTGGAGATAGTATGGTTGCTGGATTCATTGCTGGATATTTAAAAGATAAAAAATATGATGAAGCTTTAAAACTTGGAAGTGCTTGTGGTGGCGCTACTGCTTTTAGCGAAGATTTAGCGGAAGCTTCAATGATTCAAGAAGTCTATAAACAATTAAAAGTGGAAGAACTATAAATGAAAATCTTAGATTTATAAAAAGATGTTTCGATTGATGTTAACGCTACATGTTTAGATAAAGATGAAGCTATTAATACATTAGTTTCATTAATGGCAAAACAAGGTAATTTAAATGATCAAGATGTTTATAAACAAGGAATTTATGCACGTGAAGAATTAAGTACAACAGGAATTGGAGAAGGAATTGCGATTCCTCATGCTCGAAGTGAAACTGTAAACGCTCCAGGACTTGCGGCCATGGTTGTTAAAGATGGTGTTGATTATCAATCATTAGATAATCAACCAGCAAAACTGTTCTTTATGATTGCGGTCCCTAAAACAGGTGGAAACGAACACTTACAAATTCTAGCAATGTTATCTTAAATGTTAATGGATACAGACTTTAAAGATTCTTTAATTAATGCACAAAGTGTAGAAGAATTTATGGATTTGATCAATCAAAAAGAAGCTGCACAAAAAGCTAAAGAAGAAGAAAAAGAAGAAGCGCAAAAAGAATTTACAGGAACTTATCGTTTGCTTGCAGTAACTGCTTGTCCAACAGGTATTGCGCATACTTATATGTCGGCTGAAGCTTTAGAAGAAAAAGTGAAACAAATGGGAATTACAATCATAGTCGAAACTGATGGTAGTGGTGGAACTAAAAATGCTCCAACTGCTAAAGAAATTGAAGAATGTGAAGCGATTATTGTAGCTGCTGATAAAAATGTTGAAATGGCTCGTTTTGATGGAAAACCTGTCATTCAAGTCAAAGTGGCAGATGGGATCAATAAAGCAGAAGAGTTAATTAATGAAGCTTTAAGTGGAAATGCACCAATTTATCATGCAGATCATGTTTCTACAACTGTAGAAAATGATGAAAGTGTTGGTCGTCAAATCTATAAACATTTAATGAATGGTGTCAGTCATATGTTACCATTTGTTATTGGTGGAGGTATTTTAATTGCTTTAGCTTTCTTATTTGATGATTATACAATTGATCCAAGTAACTTTGGTAAAAATACACCATTAGCTGCTTTCTTTAAAACAACAGGAGATACAGCCTTTGGATTTATGTTACCAATCCTTGCAGGATATATTTCAATGTCAATTTCAGATCGTCCAGGTCTAGCTGTTGGATTTGTTGGTGGAGCCTTAGCAAGCCAAGGAAATTCAGGATTTTTAGGAGCACTTGTTGCTGGGTTTGCAGCTGGGTATTTAATGAAGGGGTTACGTAAATTATTTGATTATTTACCAGATGCTTTTGAAGGATTAAAACCAGTTTTTTTATATCCATTCTTTGGATTATTGTTAATGGCATTACTAATGACATTTATTATCAATCCACCTGTTGCTGCTATCAATACAGCTCTTACAAATGCTTTAAATTCAATGGGTGGTTCAAGTAAAGTTATTTTAGGAATGTTACTTGGTGGTATGATGGCTGTTGATATGGGTGGTCCAATCAATAAAGCAGCTTATGTTTTCGAAACTGCATCGATTACTTCGGGAAACTATGATATCATGGCAGCTGTTATGATTGGTGGGATGGTTCCACCTCTAGCTATTGCGCTTGCAACATTCTTCTTTAAAAATCGTTTTACTAAAAAAGAACAACAAACAACACTTACAAATGTTATTATGGGATTATCATTTATTACTGAAGGAGCAATTCCATTTGCAGCATCTGATCCATTACATATCTTACCTGCATGTGTCGCTGGTTCAGCAGTTGCTGGTGCTTTATCAATGTTCTTTAACTGTACATTAATGGCTCCTCATGGTGGTATCTTTGTAATCGGTGTTATCTCTAATCCTCTTGGATACTTATTTGCCTTAGCTGTTGGTTCAGTTGTTGGAATGTTTGGTTTAGCTTTATTGAAGAAACCTTTAAAATAATAATGAATTCTAGGTGAAAACCTAGAATTTTTTTTGTTAAAAGGGGAATCCTATTTTTGAAAGGAACATATATAATGAATAATGATACAATTTTATTACTTAAAGAATGTGATTCAGGATTAAAAATGGCAATTTCTTCTTTAGATGAGGTACTCGATGTGATAAAAAATCAAAAATTCAAAGAAATCTGTATTACTTCAAAAAATAAACATCAAACTTTAAAAAATGAAGTAGATCATTTATTAAAAGAACATCATCTTCAAGAAAAAGAACCTTCATTACTCGCAAAAAGCATGTCATGGTTAAAAATGAATTTTAAAATACAAATGAATGAAGATGATCAAACAATTGCTTCACTTCTTTTTGAAGGATGTTCTATGGGAATAGAAACACTTTATAAATATTTGCATCAATATGAAAATGCTTCATCAAAAATAAAAGAAGTGACAGAAAAACTTATTGAAATTGAAAAAGAACTATCGCAAAATATACAAAATTATTTATAAATAACTACGAAACAAACTCGTTTCGTAATTTTTTTCTTAATAAACCATATGACACATCTTTTTAAATAAGATTTGAATTTATAAAATTTAAACCATAATTTTATAAGTAAAATTATGGCTTTTACATGTACAAAACTTTACACCTAATCACCAACTGTTTCAGATGGTCAATTAAGAATGTTAATAAAATGTAAGAAAAAAGTCGAAAAGTGTTGAAATCATCGGGGGGGGGTACTAAAATTAGAATGATGGATAATGTATAAGGTGGGATAATTATGAATTTTCAGGAAAAAATAGAAATATATAAAGATATTATTGTTTCTTTAGATTATTGTATAAATGATTATTTATATATTTTAGATGTTGAAAATGATGAATATTTTATTTCACCTCATGCTGCAGTAAGATTTAAAATGGATAATGCTTATTTTAAAAATCCTTTTAAAGAATTTAAAAAATTTGTTTATTATAAAGATTATGATTTAGTTGTAGAGGATCTAAATAAGATTTTATCTGGAGAAAAGACCTATCACAATATGCAGTATAGATGGCTAAATGATGAAAGTTTACCTGTTTGGATCAATTGTCGAGGACAGGTAATTATTGAAAATCATCAAGTAAAATATTTAATTGGGTGTATTAATGAGATTGGTAAAAAACAGTATGCTGATAATGTAAGTGGATTGTTAGGAGAAGAAAGTTTTAAAAATTTTATTTATCCAATTGATGATGGTTTTGAAAAGGGTTTTGTTTTAAGACTAGGAATTGATAATTTTAAGAATATTAATGAAAATTATGGATTAAAGTTTGGAGATGAGATTCTTAAACGAACAGGAAAGTATATTAAAGATCTTTTAAATGAGTATCAAAAACTTTATCATATTGTTTCTGATGAATTTATTATATTTGATTCAAATGGGACAGTTGATGATGCAATTTATCTTTATAAAAAGATTCAAGAAAGAACCCTTGATTTTATTGAGTCTACAAACTATGAAATTTATTATACTTTTTCAGCAGGAATCCTAGATTTTTATAGTCATCCAACAGCTAGTTATATTGAAATTATGAAATGGACAGAATTCTCTTTAAATAATGCAAAAGAAAGTGGCAAAAATACATATGATATTTTTGATAACTGTGATTATCAAAAATTTCAAAGAGAATCAGCGATTATTAGATATTTACACCAATCTATTGATCATGATTACGAAGGATTTGATGTGTATTTTCAACCTATAGTCGATGTAAATAAAAAAGAAGTAACACATTTAGAAACATTACTACGTTTTAAATGCGATGAATTTGGAAGAATATCACCAATGGAGTTTATCCCATTACTTGAAAAAAGTGGTCTTATTATTCCTGTAGGTAAATGGGTTTTAGAAAAAGCAATTCAAGCATGTTTATCATTAAAAAAATATCAATCTCAATTAAAAGTAAATGTTAATATTTCATATGTGCAAGTTTTAAAATCAGCTATTTTAAATGATATTTTAAGTATAATGAAAAAATATAATGTTGATCGAAATAGATTAGTTATTGAACTTACAGAAAGTGGCTTTATAGAATCAGATCGCTCTTTTGTTAATTTTTGTAATCAATTAAAAGAAAATAGTATTCTTTTAGCTTTAGATGACTTTGGTACAGGGTATTCTAACTTTCATTATTTATATAATTTAAAACCAGATTGCATTAAAGTAGATCGTGGACTTATGAAGAATGCTTTAAGTAATTATTATGAAAATTTATTATTAAAGCATATGATCGACATGGCTCATAGTGTTGGGGTCAATATGTGTATTGAAGGAATTGAAACGGAAGAAGAACTTCATAAAGTATTAGAAATGGGAAGCGACTTTATTCAAGGGTTTTATTATAGTAAGCCACTGCCTTTTAATGAGATAACAGACTATTTGAAAAATTTTAAGAAGATCATCTAGGATGATCTTTTTTTATGGGCTATAATAAAAGAAGAAAAATTAAAGGAGAAGTTTATGGAACGATTAGTTGAAATATGTTGTGGAAGTTATGAAGACGCTTTAAATGCTTATTATGGAAGGGCAAAGCGTATTGAGTTAAATAGTGCTCTTCATTTAGGTGGTTTAACGCCTTCAATAGCTTCTTTGAAATTAACAAAAAAGAATACAAATTTAAAAATTATTACAATGATAAGACCAAGAGGTGCAGGATTTTGTTATAACGATATTGAATTTGAAGTTATGAAAGAAGATGCACGTTGTATGCTTGAAAATAAGGCAGATGGGATTGCTTTTGGATGTTTAAATCAAGATGGTTCAATTAATGAAAAACAAACAAAAGAAATGATCGATATTATTAAAGAGTATCAAGGAGAGGTTGTTTTTCATCGAGCATTTGATTGTGTAGCTGATCCCTATGCTTCAATTGAATTATTGATTCATTTAGGTGTGGATCGTATTCTTACTAGTGGTTTAAAACCAAAGGCAATGGATGGAAAAGAATTAATTAAAGATTTACAAAATAAATATGGTAATCAAATTGAAATATTGGCTGGAAGTGGTATAAATGCAAGTAATGCTAGAAAGATGATGGAGGATACAGGAATCTATCAAGTACATAGTTCGTGTAAAGATTGGATCAATGATCCAACAACTAAAACGCATGAAGTTTCATATGCCTATGCACCTTCGCCTCATGAAAATGATTATGATGTTGTTTCAAAAGAACTTGTTGAAAAAATTGTAGAAAGTATAAAAGAGGTTTGTTATGAAAGTTAAAGATTATAGTTATGAAACATTTCCACGATATACATCCAATATAGATGGTGCTTTAGAACTTAAAGGAAATAAAGAAAATCTAAGATGCCGGATGAAAGATGTAGACTATCAAAAAGGTTGTATGATTCGTTTTTTATTTCCAAATACGATTTTAGATGAAGAAAGAAAATATCCATTAGTGATTCATGTACAAGGTTCTGGATGGTATAAACAAGATATGAATGATCATATTTTTGATTTTATGCCGATTGTCAAAGCAGGTTATGTGTATGCAATTATTGAATACCATGGTGCTCCTGAATATAAATATCCAACGCAAGTAGATGATGTTATAAAAGCGATTGAATATTTAAAAGAAAACTATCAAAATTATCCTATTGATTTTAAACATGTATTTTTAAGTGGAGATTCTTCAGGAGGACATATTGCCTTACTTGTAGCTTTACAAGAAAGGTATAATTTTAAAGGAATCATTGATTTATATGGAGCTACAAATTTTATGACTTTTAATGATTGGTATAGTAAATATGATTGGAAAGAAGAAAGAAATGTAATTGACTTTCTAGGATCTTTAGACAATCAACTTTTAATAGAAGTATCACCTATAACTTATCTTAAAGAAAATATGAATTTACCACCTTTCCTTATTTTGCATGGGGATAAAGATCATGTTGTTCCTATTACTCAAAGTATTGAACTCTATGAAAAACTTAAAGAATATCACTATGATGTAATCTTTGGTAGAGTTCATGATGCAGATCATGGAAGAAGTATTTTTTATAATGAAGATGTTTATCAAACAATTGTTAACTTTTTAAATAAAAATAAGTGATCAATGTATGTAAAAGTGAGGAGATTTACTTGGAATTACATATTAGAGAATTTGAATATCAAAATATAATCAAACAACAATTTTATAAACAATTAGTTGTTTTATCTTTATATGTCTTATTATTAGTTTTTGCTTTAGAAAGTATTTTATATGGTTTTGATTATGTATGGATTATTCTTTTTGTGACTTCTATGGCAATTATTAATTTAAATTTTAGAAGAAAGAAAAAGATATTAGGTTATGATCTTGTTTATATTGATGAAAATAATCGTTTCTTTTATAACAATCTATTCATTGAAATGAAAGATCTAGAAAATTATGTTCTTTCAAAAGAAACCATAACTTTGAATTTTATAGATTATTCTATTGTGATAGAAAAAGATGAAAATCTTTATGATTATTTAAATCAATTTGTGAAGAATAAAAAACCAATTAATGGAAAAAAACAGAGATTATTTGTTAGCTGTTTTGCACTTCTTTTTGTATTTTTTTCATTAAGTTTAGGTAATCTTGTATTGGGGAGTATTTATAGTTATATAAATCATGTTGAAATGATTTCACTTTCAACGATTCTTGTACCTATTATTCAAATAACAAGTATTATACTAGGAGTCGCTCTTATCTTTTTTGTAGCGAAGAGGTTTAAAAAAGGGATAGGTCTTTATGTGAGTTTATTATTGATTGTACTTTATATTGCCTTACCTTTTATTATGGGTAATGATATTCATCGTTTAGATAATGACATGGCTTATACACGACAAAATCAAAAGCTTACACTTTATAGTCAGTATAAAAAAGGTTATGGAAAATTTGAAAGACAAATAACGAATGTTTCAAATAAGGCAGAAGTGGGAAATTATCAAAGTGTGCTCTATATTTTAGAAAATCAAAAAATAGAAGTAATTTCTTTAGAAAATGAAGCTAAAAATGATAAATTCGTTTCTAAAATTAAAAATCAAACTTATTTAGAAACGTATATTTCAACACACTATACTTTAACTATTGGAGATGATAAAGCTTATTTTGAAAAAAATAGTTCACCTAAAATAGTGAAATTGCATAGAATCAATAATCATATGCTTTATTTTAAATATAAAAAGGATTATTACTTTATTTATATTTTAGAAAAACAAAAAGATATCAGAGTCTATGAGCTTTCTAATGATCGAGATTTAAAATTTTACTTTGCTCCAGACCCTTTTGAAATGTCTAACTCTCAAACAAGTAATGAGGATACAAATGAAAGTGAGTCACAAAATCAAACAGAGGAAGCAAATCAAGAAACAACAGCACAAGAAAGTGATACGACTGATTTAGAAAATGATCCAGAAAGAGTTTATTTTGAAAAAGTGTATGACCTTTTAATAGCACAAAATAAATTAGACAACCCTTGTTTTGATTATCAATATGACGCTAAAGGTTATCCTTATGCAGTTGTAAGTACAAATGATGAATATACATTATCTCTTGTATTTAATAAATATAAAAATAATGATGAAGATTATGAAATTGTTTTAGAAAAGTATATCAAAAAAAGTAGTACACAAAATCTTGTTGATTTTTATTTAGTGAATACAAAAACTTTGGAAGTTACAGATCAACAACGAGATTATTGGTAGGGTCAAGAATTATCTTGATCCTTTTTATTTATGTTTTATTAATGTATATACAAAGTATCTTAACACTATCTTAATACCTCCCATTTTATAATAGAAATAATGAGGGGAGTATTATGGTGGATTTTATATTAGTGATTATTTTGATAATTGTTTTGTTTATGGTATATAAACAAATGAGTTGTTTTGATGAGCTTATAGAAAGTATAGAATATCCAACAATTCTTATCATTTATGATGATCAATATCAAATAGCAAAAAAATATGAAAATGATACAATCAAATGTATACCAAAACAAGAAATATATCACTTTGAACAAAGTTATCAATATGTCATTTTATGCTGTGAAGATGATTATTATAACTTATTAATGAATTATCGTATTCATAGAGATATGTTAGATGTCCAAGTTTATTCTTTAATTGGAAAACAAAAGTATGAAGAATTATATCAAGAAAATATTGAATTGTTACAAACAATAGAAGACATAGAAAGGTTAATAAAACATTTATATGATCAAAAGAAGAACAAATGTTGAAATCATTGCATTAGGATTTGCAATTGTTATTTTAGTTGGAACGTTTTTACTTTTGTTACCTGTTTCTAGTGATCATACGGATTTTTTAGATGCGCTTTTTACAGCGACAAGTGCCACTTGTGTAACAGGTTTAGTTGTTTATGATACAGCAACACATTGGACATTGTTTGGACAAATCGTGATTTTACTTTTAATTCAAATTGGTGGTTTAGGTTTTATTACGATTGGGGTTTTTCTAGCCACTTATCTTAAGAAAAAAATTAGTTTAAGACAGAGAGGCTTGATTGAAGAAAGTGTCAATTCTTTAAAATTAGCAGGTGGGGTCAAACTTGTTAAACATATTATAAAAGGAACTTTTTTATTTGAAGGAATTGGCGCAATTATTTTAAGTCTTGTTTTTATAGAAGATTTTGGTTTATTAAAAGGTATTTATTTAGGAATCTTTCATGCGATTTCTGCTTTTTGTAATGCAGGATTTGACTTACTTGGAACAATAGAACCTTATGGTTCATTAACTCCTTATGCTTCTAATATAATTGTTAATATAACAATTATGGCATTGATTATTATAGGAGGTCTAGGATTTATTGTTTGGCAAGATATTTATGAAAAAGGGTTTAAGTTTAAAAAATATCTTTTACAAACAAAAATCGTTTTAATAATGACAATTATTTTAATTGTTGGCGGAGCCGTATTATTTTATTTATTTGAATGTCAAAATTCACTTTCTTCCTTGTCTCAAGAAGAAATGATTTTAGCTTCATTTTTTCAATCTGTGACTTGTCGTACAGCTGGTTTTAATACAGTTGATGTTTCTCATTTAAAACCTTCAACAAGTTTATTAATGATGTTTTTAATGTTTGTTGGTGGTAGTCCTGGGTCAACAGCTGGAGGTATTAAGACAACGACTTTTGCAGTTTTGACTATTTTTGTATACGCTACAATGACCAACAAAAGTGAAGCCAATGCTTTTAATCGTCGTTTTGATAGTAAAACGATAAAAAAAGCATGTTCCGTTTTTTTAATAAATCTTATATTTATTTTTATAAGTGCAATTGCACTTTTTGACATGCAACCTCAACTTCCAATACAAGATGTTTTTTTTGAAATCTTTTCAGCACTTGGAACAGTAGGAATTTCAACAGGGATTACAAGACAACTGACAATGCTTTCTAAAATTGTGATTGTTTTATTAATGTATTGTGGTCGAGTAGGAAGTTTAACTTTAGCTTTAAGTCTTTCAAGAAAAAAGAAAATTTCAAATTGTAAAAATCCAGTAGAAAAAATAGCTATTGGGTAGGAGGAGTTATGAAAACAGTATTAATTATAGGAATGGGACGTTTTGGTCACCATCTAGCAAGTAATATGATTTCACTTGGAAATGAAGTGATGATCGTAGATAAAGATGAATCTCGTTTAGAAGATCTAACAAAATTGATTTCGAATATCAAAATAGGGGACTGTACAAATGAAGATGTTTTGCAAAGTTTTGGTGTCGCTAATTTTGATATTTGTTTTGTTTGTATTGGAACAAATTTTCAAAGTAGTTTGGAAATTACAAGTTTACTCAAAGAATTAGGAGCCAAGTATGTTATTTCTCAAGCAACAAGAGATATACACGCTAAATTTTTATTAAAAAATGGGGCAGATGAGGTTATTTATCCTAATCGTGACAGTGCTGAAAAATTAGCAGTGCGTGTAAGTAATGATAATTTGTATGATTATGTTGAATTGGATAATGAATATTCTATTTATGAAATTCCTGCATTACGTCAATGGTTAGGAAAAACAATTAAACAAATTAATATTCGAGCAGCTTTTCATATTTATATCATAGGAATCAAAAAAGATAATAAAACAGATTTTTTACCTTCGGTAGATTATGTTTTTAATGTAGAAGATCATCTTTTAGTTATAGGAAAGAAAAAAGATGTTGATATGATTCTAAAATGTATGTCATGATGATCTTGGTGATTTGATGAAAGAAAAATTAAGGTATTTAGTTTATTTTGGTATTATTATTTCGATTGAATTATTTTGTTCACTTACTTTAAATTCAATGGGAATTAGGAAAGAAAATATTTTAATGGTATTTATTGTAGGAGTTTTATTAATTTCTACATTTACTAAAGGATATTTTTATGGTTTATTAGCATCTATTGTTAGTGTATTATGTTTTAACTTTTTATATATTGACCCTAACTATGATTTTCATATTAGTGATCCTAATGATTTTATGCTTATTCTTTTCTTTTTGATGACTTCTGTTATTGCTTGTAGTTTAACGGATCGTTTTCAAAAACAAATTCTTATTTCTAAAAAGAATGAAGGTATTTCTAAACAATTATATAGCTTATCAGAAAGATTATTGAACGTTTCAGGGATCGAATATATTTTATTAAAAGGAAATCAATATATTGAAGAAAGTATTCAAATAAAAACAAATATTTCCTTGGAAATAAAAGAAGAAAGTAAAAATGTAATTCCTATTATAGGAATGAATCGAGTTTTAGGAAGTATTGAAATATTAAGTCATCAAGGACTCAATGAAGATCAAATGATTATCATTAAGGCAGCTGCTAACCAATTAGGAAATGCTTTAGAAAGAGAACTTACTTATTTAGAACAAGAAAAAATAAAGGTAGCGATGGAAAGAGAACATATGCTTAACAGTATGTTAAGAAGTATCTCACATGATTTAAGAACACCACTTACAGGAATCGTTGGAGCAAGTCAACTCATGATGAATCAAGATCATCTTACAAATGAGGATGTTTATTCACTTGCAAAAGACATACATGATCAAGCACATTGGCTTACTCAAATCGTTGAAAATATTTTAAACATGTCTAAAATAGAAAGTGGAAATTTAGTCTTACATAAAAATTTAGAAGTTGTAGATGATTTGATTTATGAAGCAATACAACATTTACCTGAATTAGAAAAAAGAAATGTGGTTGTAGATGTACCTCAAGATTTATTATTTATTAATGTAGATGGTAAATTAATGGTTCAAGTATTTATTAATATTTTAAATAATGCAATCAAGTATACAAAAGAAAAAGACCAAATTACGATTCATGTAAAGAAATTAGAAGATGAAGTACAATTTATGATTAAAGATACAGGATCTGGAATTTCTAAAAATATTTTAGATCATATTTTTGAAGAATTTGTAACAGATACCAATGTTTCTAATGATAGTCAAAAAGGAATTGGTTTAGGATTAGCTATTTGTAAAGCAATTATTCAAGCTCATGGTGGAATAATTTGGGCTAAGGATGAAACAGATGGAGCATGTTTTATTTTTACTATTCCTAGTGATAAGGAGTTGAATGTATAATGAATGATTTAATTATGATTGTAGAAGATGATCCATATATTTCTCATTTTCTGCAAATGTCTTTTGAACAAGAAGGATATCGTATATTAATGACAACAAAGGGTCATGAAGCATTAAGTCTTTTTTATAGTCATCAACCTGATATCGTTATTTTAGATTTAGGTTTACCAGATATTGATGGTCTTGAAGTAATTCAAGAAATTAGGAAAATTTCTTCAAAACCTATTATTGTTGTTTCTGCACGATTAGAAGAACAAGAAAAAATCAAAGCACTTGATTTAGGAGCAAATGATTATGTTGTAAAACCATTTTATATGGGAGAGCTTTTAGCTAGAATTAGAGTAGCTAAAAGATTATCTAGAAAAGAAGATGAAGAAATAAAGAAATATCAAAAGGATTATTTAGAGGTTGATTTTATTTCTAGAAAGGTATTAATAGATCAAGAAGAAATTCACTTAACACCAATTGAATTTAACTTATTAAAGCTTTTAATTGAACATCGTGGTAAAGTATTAACACATAATTACATTCAAAAAGAAATTTGGGGTTATCAAGATCATTCTAATCAAAATGCATTAAGAGTATTTATGGCTACTCTTCGACGAAAAATAGAAAAAGATACGAATCATCCTCATTTTATTGTCACAGAAGTAGGTGTAGGATATACTTTTAAAGATTAACAAGGGAAACCTTGTTTTTTTATTTCCTAACAATTAGGAAACACAATTAATGTTGTGTAAAAAAAATTACTGTTATAATGATAATAAATGGAGGAAAAAAGATATGTTAAATGATCGACAAATGCATGTAATTGATCTATTGAATGATAAAAAATGGATTACTGGAAAAGAGATGGCGCATATTCTAAATGTTACAGATCGTACAATACGTAATGATATAGAGCATATTAATCAATTTTACGATTGTTTGTTAATTAGTGCTGATAAAAGGAAAGGTTATCATATTGATCAAACACTTTTATCAAAACAAGATATTGAACCCAAGGAAATTATTCCACAAACATCACATGAAAGATGTGTTTGGTTAATACAGGAATTATTGTTTAAAGAAAGTGAAATTAACTTAATTCAATTGCAAGATCGAGTTTTTATTAGTGGATATTCGATAGATAATGATTTAAAGAAAATTAGAAGAATGATTAGTAGTTATTCAAGTTTAAAAATTGTTCGTAATAAAAATACAATTTATCTAGTAGGAGATGAAGCAGATAAAAGAAAACTTTACAAAGATTTGCTGACAGAAGAAACTAAAGGGAATTTTATGAATTTAAATTCTATTGCTGATTTATGGGAAAATTTTGATTTATTAGAAGTTAAAGATATATTAGAAGAAGTTTGTGAAATGAATGATTACTATATTAGAGATGTGAGTTTTCCTATGATTATGATACATGCAGGTGTTTCAATAGAAAGAATTATTAATCATAACTATATTGAAGATAAAACTTATAATGAAAAACTGAAGGATAGTTTAGAATATAAGGTGGCGAAAGATTTTTTTTCAAAAGTTTCGCAAGTGATACATATACCCGTTATTGAAGATGAAGTGGTTTTATTTTCGTATCTTTTATTGGGGAAAAGTGGAAAATTCTATAATAGAAATAGAAAAGAAAGTGAAAATTTGAAATATATTTTTTATACAATTATAGATAAAATAAAGGAATATTTTGGTATAGATCTTTCAAATGATTATGATTTAAAACTTGGATTAATTACACATTTACAGTCTTTATTGGAAAGACAAGTGAACAATGTTAAAGTTACAAACCTTTATTTAAAGGAAATTAAAAGAAAATACCCTTTGGTTTTTGAAATGGCAGTACATTCTGGTGAGGTTATTACTGAATGCACAGGATACACTATTAACGAAAACGAGCTGGCATTTCTTGCTTTGCATTTGGGAGCAGCTTATGAAAGAAGCCAAAGTATGTATCGTCATCGGGGAATAGTCATCATTCCTCACAATCAAATGTTATCTATTCCTTGTGTAGAAAAATTAAAAAATAGATTTGGGGAGAGAATGGAAATTCTTGAGATATTTCATTTTTTTGAAGAATTGCAGGTTGAACAATGTCAACCAGATTTCATTTTAACAACAGTTCCCTTAAAACATCAACTTGACATACCAACTCTTCAAATAACTTTATTTGTAAATAACGAAGATGAAAGTAAAGTATTTCAGCTTCTTAATGAATTAGATAATAAGCTTTATCACAATGATGTGGTGAAGATGTTAAAAAAACTTATTAAAGAAAATTTATTTCATGTTCATCAAACATTTCATGATACAACAGAAATTTTAAATTATTTATGTGATGAATTGATAGATAATGATTTAGCTACAAAAGCATACAAAGAAGATGTTTTTAAAAGAGAAGCAGTCTCAGCCACCTCATTTATGTATGGTTTTGCTGTTCCACATTCTATAGAAGTATCTACCAAAAAATCATGTATTTCTGTATTGATTTTAGATAGAAGTGTGAAATGGGGAGAATTTGATGTGAAATTTATTATTTTATTGGGAATTAGAGAAACAGATAATCATTTATTAAAAATATTTTTTGATTGGTTATCAAGTATTGTCGCTAATTCAAAGAAATTTGAACAATTATTAGAAGTAAATAATTATGAAGAATTTATGAAAGAAATTATCGCTTAGGAGCTAATGAAGATGACAAAAAGAAATATATATATAAATGCACCTTTAACAAGAAGAGTGCTTAGTTATTTTATTGATTGGTATTTAGGAGCACTTTGTGCTGCTTTTCCAATTGCTGTGGTTTCACAAAAATTGTATGGAACAATGTTAAAACAAAATTTATTAAAAATTCAACAACCTTATGGATTTATTGCGGGGATTATAGGAGTAATTTTTGCTTTGTTTTACTACATTTATATTCCTTTCTTTGTTTATAAAGGACAGACTGTAGGAAAACGAATATGTAAAGTTAAAATTATTCAAAATAATAATCAAGAAGTATCGTTAAAATCATTGGTTTTAAGACAAGCTTTAGGAATGATTGTAATTGAAGGTATTTTTGTGAGTGCAAGTGCATTGTGGCATCAACTTGTTTCTTTATGCATACACGTAAATATTGTTTCAATGATGATGTATGTTGGGTTTGTTGTGGGAGGAATAAGTACGTTGATGATTATTTTTACCAAGGAACATCGTGCAATACATGACTATATAGGAAATACAAAGGTTGTAAGTGTTTGATTTCCTATTGCTAGGAAACGTCTCTATCAGCCTAAAGATAAAGAAATATTTATAATAATAGATGTAAAGATATTGGAGGAACAAAAATGGACAATTTAGAGTTAGTTAGTTTTCAAATTATTTCTGCGGTAGGTGTAGCAAAATCATCTTATATTGAAGCAATGAAAATTGCTGAAAAAGGTGATTTTGATTTAGCTAAAGCAAAAATAAAAGAGGGAGATCAGGAATTTGTAAAAGGGCATGAAGCACATGCAGGTTTGATACAAAAAGAAGCAAATGGTGAAAAAGTTGTACCAAATATTTTATTGATGCATGCAGAAGATCAACTTATGTCTGCTGAAACAATTAAAATGATGGCTCTTGAAATTATAAAATTGAACCAACGTCTTTATTTGTTAGAAAAATAAGAAGGGAGAAGGAGAATGAAAAAAATTTATTTATTTTGTAGTGCAGGAATGTCAACAAGTATGTTAGCGAGTAATATGCAAAGTGTCGCTAATGCACACAATTTGCCTATTAAAGTGGCAGCTTTTTCACACAATAAACTTGAAGAAATTATAGAAAAAGATACCCCTGATTGTATTTTACTAGGTCCACAAGTGAAATATATGTATGAAGAAACAGTTGAACAATTTGGAAATACAGGTATTCCTATTGCGGTCATTGATCAAGCGGATTACGGTATGATGAATGGTGAAAAAGTGTTAAAATCAGCAATTAAACTGATTAAATCAAATAAAAAATAGAAAGAGGACAAGTCTTATGATGAAAAAACTTGAAAAAATACTAATGCCTCTAGCGGAGGCGATTGGGAGAAATAAGTACCTCATGTCAATTCGTGATGGTTTTCTTGTTTCAACTCCATTATTAATTGGAGGTTCTATCTTCTTATTGATAGCGAACTTTCCAATTCAAGGTTGGATTAATTTTTTAGAAACAACTGTGGTTAATTCTTCAACAGGACAGACATTAGCATCTTTTATTTCAAAACCAGCAGGGGCTACTTTTGATATTATGGCAATCTTTGCTGTAATTGGTATAGCGTATTCCTTTGCTGGAAAAATGAATACAAATAAGATATTTGGTGCAGCCGTTGCCGTTGTTTCATGGTTTTTAATTATGCCATATTCAATTAGCGGTAGTGTTGATGTGGCAGGTAAAGCAGTTGATGTAAGTTTAAGTGGTATTCCTTTAGGTTGGGTAGGATCAAAGGGGATTTTTGTCGGAATTATGTGTGCTTTTTTATCAGTCCATATTTATACATATGTGGAACGTAAAGGTTGGACAATTAAAATGCCAGCAGGTGTTCCACCTACAGTTGAAGAATCATTTGCTGCATTAATTCCAGCGGCGATGGTAATGATCGTATTCTTTACAATTAACTTATTATTTGGTTTTTTAGGTACAAATGTATTCCAAATTATTTTTGAATTTTTACAAACACCATTATTAAATTTAGGAGATACATTAGGAGCAATGGTTGTTGCTTATATTTTCTTACATTTATTTTGGTTCTTTGGAGTAAATGGTGGTTCGGTTGTTGGTGCCGTATTCAATCCAATTTTACAAACATTATCAGCAGGAAATATTGCTGGTGAACATCATATTATTTGCCAACAATTCCAAGATTTATTTGCTACTTTTGGTGGAGCAGGATCTACTTTATCATTAGTTATTGCGATGCTTTTATTCTGTAAATCAAAACGTATTACAAATTTAGGTAAACTCTCTTTTGTTCCTGGTATTTTTGGAATTAATGAACCAATTGTTTTTGGATTACCAATTGTATTGAATCCAACATTATTAATACCTTTTGTATTAGTTCCAACAGTGAATATTGTTATTTCATATTTTGCAATGGCTATGAATTTAGTACCAATTTGTTCTGGAATTAATATTCCTTGGACAACACCAATTGTTATTTCTGGTTTCCTTGCAACAAATTGGGCAGGAGCTCTTTTACAAGTGTTGTTATTAATTTTAGGAATCTTTATCTATATGCCATTTATTAAAATAATGGATAAACAATATCTTGAAGAAGAAAATAATATGCAAAATGAAGAAGAAGAAGAGGATGATATTTCATTAGATGATCTTTCATTTGATGATTTGTAGGAGATGAAAATTTATGAAAATAATCATGATTTATGACCAAATTCAATCAGGTGCTGGTATTAAAGACGATCATGATATTCCTTTAGGAGCAAAAAAGGAAGCTGTTGGTCCGGCAGTTATGATGGAACCATTTTTAAAGAAAGTAGATGGAAAAGTCGTGGCATGTCTTTATTGTGGAGACGGGACGTATCTAAAAAATCCTGACGAAGTAAGTCGAAAATTATGCGCAATGGTGAATAAATTAAAACCTGATGTTGTAATGTGTGGTCCTTGTTTTAATTATTTGAATTATGGAAAAATGGCAGCAAGAATTGCTTACGATATTAATCAAAATACATCTTCTAAAGCAATTGCGGCCATGTCAGATGATAATCAAGAAACGATTAACGAATATAAAGATAAATTATGTATTATTAAAACACCTAAAAAGGGTGGTATAGGTTTAAATGAGTCTTTAGAGGGAATGTGTGTTCTTGCAAAGGCTCTTTACCAAGAAAAAGAAATTGAAGAAATTAAAGAAAAATTTTGTTTTTAGGATGCTGTTTAGCATCCTTTCTACTAGGAGGAAAGAAAATGTGGGGAATAATAGCAACATGGCGTATGGCTGTTGAAGGAATTAGTGAAGCAAGCCATATTTTACAAGAAAAAGGAGATGCAGGAGATGCAATAGAAACAGCAATAAAAGCAGTTGAAGATTTTCCTTATTATAAATCAGTTGGTTATGGAGGACTTCCTAATGAAGAAATGGAAGTAGAGTTAGATGCAGCTTATATGGATGGAAATACATTAAGTATCGGAGCAGTTGCAGCTATTAAAGATTTTGCAAATCCGGTATCAATTGCTAGACGCTTATCTAAAGAAAAAGTAAATAATATTTTAGTTGGAGAAGGAGCTGAAAAATTTGCTCATAAAGAAGGCTTTGAACGTAAAAATATGCTTACAGACCGCGCTAAAATTCATTATAGAAATAGAGTGAAAGAAGTCCGTGAGCAAGAAATAAAACCTTATGCAGGACATGATACAGTTGGTATGGTATGTCTTGACCAACAAGGGAAAATGACATCAGCAACTTCGACAAGTGGTTTATTTATGAAGAAAAAAGGACGTGTTGGAGATTCACCAATAGCGGGTTCGGGATTTTATGTTGATTCAAGTGTAGGTGGAGCTTCAGCAACTGGATTGGGAGAAGATCTAATGAAAGGATGTATTTCTTATGAAATCGTTCGCTTAATGGCAGAAGGTATGCACCCCCAAGCAGCTTGCGAAAAAGCAGTTAATCAACTTGATCATCGTTTAAAAGAAAGAAGAGGTCATGCAGGGGATCTATCGTTAATTGCAATGAATAATAAAGGAGAATGGGGAGTTGCAACTAATATTGAAGGATTCTCATTTGCGGTGGCAACGGAAAATCAAGAACCTATTGTTTATCTTACAAAAAATAAAGATGGAAAATGTATTCATGAAGTTGCAAGTCAAGAATGGCTTGATCATTATATGAAAACAAGGATGGCACCTTTAGAGGAAAAATAGTATGGAAGAAAAAATTATAAAAAAAATAGATATGCTTTCTTTAAAAATGATCGAGGATATTAAAACGATTGTAAAAATGCCAAGTGTTGAAGGAACTTTTCAACAAGGGGCACCTTTTGGTAAAGATATTGCTTTAACACTTGACAAGGTTTTAGAAATTGCTCAATCTTTGGGGTTTGAAACAAAAAATTTAGATCATTATATAGGATATGCACAATATGGTAAAGGTGAAGATTATATTGGCATTATTGGACATTTAGATGTTGTACCTACAGGTTTAGGTTGGAAACATCCCCCATTTAGTGCGTATGAAGAAGATGGATATATTTATTCACGAGGAATATTAGATAATAAGGGTCCAATTATGACATGCTTGTATGCATTATATGCGATTAAAGAACTAAATATTAAACTTCATAAGCCTGTAAGAATTATTTTTGGCTGTGATGAAGAAACTGGATTTAAAGATTTAGAGTATTATTTAAAACATGAAAAGCCGCCAGTCATGGGGTGGACACCGGACTGTAAGTATCCTGTGGTTTATGCAGAAAGAGGAAGAGCTGTTATTGAAATAAGTGCTAAAGAAAAACAAGTTGATGAATTTTTTTTGTTTATTAATAACTATTTTTTAAATGCTAATACGAATGCAGAAAAACTCGGTTTAGATTTTAAAGATGAAGAATTTGGTATAAATGAAATGCGTAATTTTGTATTGAAACATGAAAAAAGTAAACTTGTTTTTTCGGTCACATTTTCTTATCCTGCAAATATGACGCTAGAAACAATTGTTGAAACAATTAGAGAAAAAGCAAAAAACATGGAAGTAACATGTGTTCAACATTATTTTCCTGTAAAATTTGAAAAAGATTGCCCAATGGTTTCTTTGTTGTCTAAGGCTTATGAAAAAATAACGCATTTAGATGGAACACCTGTTACCACTACGGGAGGAACTTACGCTAAATTAATGCCTCATATTGTTCCTTTTGGTCCAAGTTTTCCGGGTCAAAAAGGTATTGGACATCAACCAAATGAATGGATGAAAATTGAGGATTTGAATACAAATGCAAAAATATATGCATTAGGAATTTATTATTTAGGAATGTTATAGGAGAGAGTATGGAAAGAATAATCGAAATATGTTGTGGAAGTTATGAAGATGCTTTAAATGCTTATCATGGTGGAGCAAAACGCATTGAACTTAATAATGCTTTACATTTAGGCGGTTTAACACCATCTCTAGCAACTTTAAAACTTACAAAAAAGAATACAAACTTAAAAATAATTACGATGGTAAGACCAAGAGGAGCAGGATTTTGTTATAACGAGATTGAATTTGAAGTGATGAAAGAAGATGCAAAGTCTTTATTAGAAAATGGAGCCGATGGAATAGCTTTTGGTTGTTTAAATAAAGATGGTTCTATTTGTATTAAACAAACAAAAGAAATGATAGAAATCATAAAAAGTTATCAAGGAGAAGTTGTTTTTCATCGTGCATTTGATTGTGTTGAAGATCCCTATACTTCGATAGAATTATTAATTGAATTAGGAGTGGATCGTATTCTTACAAGTGGGTTAAAACCTAAAGCAATGGATGGAAAAGATCTAATTAAAAATTTACAAGAAAAATATGGAAGTCAAATTGAAATTCTTGCAGGAAGTGGCATGAATGCAAGTAACGCCAAAGAAATGATGAAGTATACAGGAATTTATCAAGTTCATAGTTCTTGTAAAGACTGGATCAATGATGCAACAACACACAGACATGAGGTCTCTTATGCTTATGCCCCTGTTCCTCATGAAAATGATTATGATGTTGTCTCTAAGGAATTAGTTGAAAAAATTGTGAAAAGTATATGATAAAAAAACTAAATAAAAATAAAAAAGCAAGAACATTGGTAACGTTTCTTTGTGTTTTGATTTCTGCGTTAAGTCAAGCGTATGTCATTCAAGTCTTTATTCAACCTGCAAATTTATTATCAAGTGGATTTACAGGGGTAGCTATTCTTATTGAGAAAATTACTTCTACTTATTTTGGCTTTTCGTTTTCAACATCATTAGGCATGATTGTTTTAAATGTACCGGTTGCTATTTTATGCTATAAAAATATTAGCCCTAGATTTACACTTTTTTCATTACTACAAGTATTTTTAGCGAGTTTGTTTTTAAAAGTGTGTCAATTTCAACCTTTATTTAATGATATTTTATTAAATATTACTTTTGGGGGAGTTTCCTATGGATTAATGGCAGTTCTTGTACTTAGAGGAAATGCTTCCACTGGAGGGACAGATTTTATTGCTCTCTATATTTCTAATAAAAAGGGTAAATCTATATGGGAATATGTTTTTGTTTTTAATACTTTAATTCTTATGATATTTGGATCAATGTTTGGTTGGATCCATGCAGGATATTCTATTTTATTTCAATTTATTTCAACAAAAACAATCGATTCTTTTTACCATCGTTATGAACGTGTAACATTACAAATAACAACAAAAAAATCAAAAGAAATTGTAGAGGCCTATATCCAATATTATCGTCATGGTATTTCTTGTGTTGAGGCTATTGGAGGATATTCAAAACAGCCAATGAATTTATTACATACAGTGGTTTCAAGTTATGAAGTCCAAGATATTGTAGACTTAATGAAAGATGTGGATCCTGATTTAATAGTTAATGTTATAAAAACTGAAAATTTTTATGGCGGTTTTTATCAACAACCAATAGAATAAAAACTTATTTTTTATATATCCAAAATAGAAAAAATATTTTTACTACTGCTAATAATAAGTCTGTTATCTTTCTATTGTTTCTTAAAAGATTATTCGTTATATTATAATAGTAAAAAGAATGAGGAATAATTATGAGTGAACAAATACATAAAAGAAGAAAAAGATATAAAGGGACACACCCTAGAAATTTTGAAGATAAATATAAAGAATTAAATCCAGAAAAATATCCAGAAACGATTGAAAAAGTTATTTCTAAAGGAAGTACACCAGCAGGAATGCATATTTCTATTATGGTTGATGAGATTCTAGATTTTTTAGATATTCAACCCGGACAAGTTGGTTTAGATTGTACATTAGGTTATGGTGGTCATACTTCTAAAATGTTAGAAAAATTAGAAGGTCAAGGTCACGTTTATGGATTAGATATTGATTCAATTGAAATTGAAAAAACAACACAAAGATTAAGAAATAAAGGATTTGATGAAAATATTTTTACATCGGTCTTAACGAATTTTAGAAATATCGATGAAGTAAGTGAAAAATATGGAAAGTTTGATTTTGTATTGGCTGATTTAGGTGTTTCATCCATGCAAATAGATAATCCTGAAAGAGGATTCTCTTATAAAAAAGAAGGACCATTAGATTTAAGATTAAATCCCAAAGCTGGAAGACCAGCCTTTGAAATCTTAAAAGAACTCTCTAAAGAAGAACTTGAAAATATTTTAGTAGAAAATTCAGATGAACCTTATGCAGATATTCTAGCTAGAAATATTTATTCATTTATTCGTTCGGGAATGGAAGTAGAAACAACAGGTCAACTTTATAAAATTATTGATAAGACATTAAATTTTATTGAAGATAAAAATAGAAAAGATATTGTTAATAAAACAGCAGCTCGAGTTTTTCAAGCTTTAAGAATAGAAGTCAATCAAGAATTTGAAGTTTTATATGAATTTGTTGAAAAACTACCTCATATTTTAAAACCAGGAGGAAGAGTAGCTATTTTAACTTTCCATTCAGGTGAAGATCGTATTGTTAAAAAGACTTTTAAAGAAATGAAAAATAGTGGTGTTTATGAAGATGTATGTCGAAATGTAATACGACCTACTAAAGAAGAATGTCATCGAAATTCAAGAGCTAAATCAACAAAAATGCGTTGGGCAATTAAAGCTAAATAATAAAAGGAATAATGATTTTTGGTCATTATTCCTTTTTAATAAGCTCAAATATTTCTTGATAGAGAGGAAGGAGCTTTTTGTCTTTATGCATAACAATATGATACGTTCTTTGTATTTGAAAATCATTATTTTTTAAATAAGTTATTTCTTTTGATTCTTTAACTAAAGAATAAGGAAGTATCGAAAAACCATCATTTTGTTTAACAAGTTCAATTAAAGCATGAGGATTTGTACATTCAATAGTTGGCACAATATCTAAATCATGACTTATAAAATAACTATGAACAAGTTCATAAATAGAACTTCCTTTTTCACGTGAATAATAATCATAATGTTCTAGTTCTTTTAAATCTTTTACTTTTAATAAAGGATGTTTTGGATGAACAATAATAACAAGTTCATCTTGATAGAAGGCCATTTTTTTTAATTGATGAAGCGGTGTTGTTTCAATTAAAGCAAAATCAAGTTCATTTTTTAAAAGTAAATTTTCTATATATTCAAGATTATTAACGATAATATGAAAATGAATAGTTGGATAAATCATTTTTAATTTTTTTAATAATGGAGGTAAAAAAACTTGTGCCATAGTGACACTACAACCAAAAGAAATATTTTCTACACGATCTTCATACATTTCATTTTCCATGTTTTCAAGAGATGAAAGAATCTGTAATGAATGATTATATAAAAGATGAGCTTTTTTTGTAGGATAAATTTGACGGTTCATACGATCAAATAAGGGTGTTTGATATTTTTCTTCTAATTCTTTAATAGCTAATGAAACAGAAGGTTGGCTAATGTGTAATTCTTTGGATGCTTTAGTAATACTTTGATTTTGATAAACACTCATAAAGATTTCTAGATGTCTAAATGTCATAATGCCTCCTTATATAGGTAAATACCTATGTATAATATAATTATATAATATTTTACAAATGAATCAATGTGTATTAAGATGAAATAGGTGATAGAAATGAAGGAAAAAAGAAAATTATTAATGGAATTGTTTACCTCTACACTTTATTTATCAGCATTTACTTTTGGTGGAGGTTATGTGATTGTTTCTTTATTAAAAGAAAGATTTGTGGATCAACTGCATTATATTGATGAAAAAGAAATGTTGGATTTAGTAGCGATTGCACAAAGTGCTCCAGGAGCAATAGCTGTTAATGGAGCGATTGTTTTAGGATATAAAATGGCGGGAATTTTAGGGATTATTGTTTGTGTGATAGGGACAATTATTCCTCCTATTGTGATTATTAGTGTGATAGCTTATTTTTATAAAATGTTTATTACCAATAAAATCATCAGTGCAATTCTTCTTGGAATGCGTGCAGGAATTGGAGCAATTATTGTAAGTGTGGTTTATGATATGGCTTTAAGTGTCATGGATGAACATAAAGAAAGAAATATTTTAATTATGATAGGTGCTTTTGTTTTAAATTACTTTTTAAATGTAAACATTATGTACATTATTATAGGATGTATTTTACTTGCATTTGTTGAGCTATTTATAAGGAGGGAAAGAGCATGATTTATTTACAATTATTTTGGGCATTTTTCCAAATAGGACTCTTTAGCTTTGGGGGTGGTTATGCCGCATTACCTCTTATTAGTCAACAAGTAATCTCCACCTATCATTGGATCAGTCAGAATACATTTACGGATCTTATTACGATTTCCCAAATGACACCAGGACCCATTGCGGTCAATTCTTCAACATTTGTTGGACAATATGTGGCTCATTTACCTGGTGCACTTATTGCAACTTTTGGCTGTATTTTACCTTCATGTATTCTTGTCTCATTGCTTGCTTATTTTTATGTAAAATATAAAGATATGAAAGTAATGAAAACAATTCTTTCTTATTTAAGACCAGCGGTTGTTTCGATGATTGCGATTAGTGGAATCAGTATTTTGATTTCTTCCTTTTTTAAAGATTCATTAATTGGTATTTCTTATATAAGATACCATGCAATTATTGTTTTTATCCTTTGTTTAATATTACTTAGAAAATATAAAATGAATCCAATTTTAGTTATGGTTCTTGCAGGAATCAGTGAGGTTGTTATTCAAATGATATAGGAGGAAAGAGAATGTATATTTATTATCCAAGTTGTAATTTTGCTACAATGCATCTTCAAACAGCAAAAAAAGTAAGAGATTATTTTGAAAAACAAATGCCGATTGCAAAATGTTGTAAAATTGATAAAAGAGAATTTGAAAAAGGTGATATTGGTTTATATGTATGTCAAGCTTGTAGAAAGCAAATAGAGAATCAAGTAAAGACTATGTCTATTTGGGAATATTTTGATCAATTAGATAATTTTGATTTTCCTGATTATCATGGACAAAAAATGTATTTACAGGATTGTTTTCGTGATAGAAATCATCCTGAAGTACATCAAGCTGTTAGAAGTCTTTTAAAGAAAATGAATATCGAAGTTATTGAAATGAAAAATAATAAAGACAATTCTATTTTTTGTGGAACACTCCACTATGAAACAAAAGATTTAGATGATATACATCTATCTCACTATCATAAAGAAATACAAGAAAGATATATGCAAGAATATGTTCAACAATTTTATGATAAACAAATAGTTTGTGTATGTAATCGATGTTTAAAAGGAATTCTTTTAGGAAAAGGAAATGGTGTTCATTTATTAGAATTGTTATTTAATAAAAAATAAGATGTATTTAAGAATATTTTATAATAGATAGCTCAAGGAACAGTCCTTGAGTTTTTGTTTGTAAAAAATGAAAGCGTTTAAGTTTATAAATTGACATTTTTAAAGCTCTTATATAAAAGAATGATACAGGAAGTATCAATAAAAAAAGGAGGGAAATAAAATGAGAAAAGGACACCGTAAAAGTTTTATATTAGGAATTATAATAAGTATTTTCTTTAGTATGACATGTATGTCGATACCAGTATTTGCGAAAGATGCCCCAAATGGTATTTGGACAGATTATGCAGCAACTGATTTTGCAGGAGGAAGTGGAACAGCTGAAGACCCATGGCAAATTGAAACAGCAGAACAGCTTACTAAATTGGCGGTAGATGTTAACTCTGGTATAGTCGATAAAACTCATGCCAAAGAATATTTTGTATTGACAGCAAATCTTGATTTAAGTTCACATCGTTGGATTCCGATTGGTTATGGAGATTCTAATGATAGTTTTCATGCATTTAGTAGCTACTTTAATGGTAATAATAAAACAATTACAGGTCTTTATGTAGATGAAACTCAAGAAGGAGTAAGTGCTGGCTTATTTGGAAATTTTAGTGGATATGAGCTAAAGAATATTATCATATCTGATGCTTATGTAAAAGCATCATGTAAAGATAGAAATGCAGCAGGAGTTCTAATTGGAAATGCTTCACAAGGATATGGGATGTCTATTTCTGTGAGTGATTGTAAAGTTTCAGGAACAGTAGAAAATACCAAAGCATTGAGTGGGGGATTAGTAGGGTATAACAGTTATGGAACTTATAAAGACTGCGTGGTAGATGTTGAAGTCATTGGCGGAGGTAAAAGTGGTGGCTTCATAGGTGAAGATTTTAATGGGATTTATCAAAACTGTATCGTTAAAGGTAATGTGAGAGGTTCATGGTCTGTAGGAGGATTTGCAGGGGTTTTATTCTTTGAAAGCGGTGTGGATAAATGTGCTTCTTATGGTAAAGTAACAGCAAGTGATTGGAATGTGGGTGGCTTTGCTGGATATGTTGAGTCAGATGTTGAAATAAAAAATAGTGTGGCTTTTGGTGATGTAGAAAGTATAGTTACTGATTTTGAACCAAAAGTTGGTGGTTTTGCAGGTACAAATGATGGCAGTACTATTACTAAAAGTCACTCATCTGGAAAAATTACTAGTTCTTCAAAAACATATAGCCCAGGAGGCTTTGTAGGAAATCCAAATAGTAATGGGATTTTTATAGATAATTCTTTCGATGTAGAAAAAAATCCAAATTTAAAAGCAATGGGAGGATCTGATAGTACAGATTTAACAGGTGTTCAAACTAGTACAACAAAGGATGTTTTATCAAATATTTGCGAGGATTATTATGGTGAGCATGATTGGAACGATACCATGTCAGTAGATAAAGAGGCTACTTGTACAGAGTCTGGTGAAAAATCTTTTCATTGTAGAAGGTGTGATGTTACAAGCGGAACACAAATAATTGATCCAAAAGGACATCATCTTCAATTAGTAGAAGAAAAACCAGCTACTTGTACAGAAGATGGATTTGAAGAACACTGGAAATGTGAAGATTGTGGATTAATGTATTCAGATAGTAATATGATAAATTCTATAAGTGAACCTATTGTTATTAAAGCTACAGGACATAAATTTGGTAATTGGCAAATTGTGCGAGAAGCTACTGAAAAACAAGAAGGTGAACAAAAGAGAGTCTGTGAAGTTTGTAAGTATGAAGAAACAGAAAAAATTTCCAAAGTTGTACCATCTCCAGGACAAGAAGAATATAAAATTTTAGATGGTGCTGATAGTTCATGGACACAAGATGCTCATAAAGGCCTTGTAATTAGAGGTAATGGGGAATTTTCAAAATTCAAATGTGTAAAAGTAGATGGTATTATTGTTGATACAAAGAATTATACTGTTAGCGAAGGTTCAACTGTTGTAACATTAAAAGAAGATTATCTTAACACACTAGCTGCAGGAAAACACACATTTGAAATTGTATGGATAGATGGCTTGGCAAGTACAACATTTACTGTTGTTAAAGATAATAATAACTTAGTACAAGTAACAGGTAATAAGAATAGCATAGTTACAAAAACAGGAGATACTGCTAATTATGTTTTATATAGCATACTTCTTATGATATCTTTTGTTGGATTAGTTGTTATAGTTAAAAAAATTGAAATGATTTAAGCAAAAAATAGAAATAGAACCATATAATAAAAATAGGCTTATTCAAATAGCCTATTTTTATATTGTATTTTGATGAACATAATTTGTAATCTCACCAAGATTGATTTCTTTGAGTTTTTGTTTATATTGATTTTCAGCAGCATCTAAATGATTGATAATGATATCTTCTGTATGTTGAACATTTAATGCTGGATCAAAGATTTTATCAACTAAATGTGTAGTTTCAATAAATTTTTCTTTTCCTTCAATTGCTTCAAAAATATCTAAAAAAGAAATATCATTCATTTTTTTGTTTAAAATAAAACCACCTAACTTACTTGCTTTAGAGGTAATAAGACCAGCTACTACAAGTTGTCTTGTTACTTTTTTTAAATATGAATCAGAAACATCTAACATTTTACTTAATTCATGACTTTTAAGTGGTCCTTCACTTGTTCCTATAAGCAATAAAATACAAATTGCTTGTTCAAAACTTTTTCTTATTCTCATATGTAATCCCTTCCCTTATATTATTATACCTAATTTTTGTGTTTTTGTGTTGACATTTATGATGAAAAAATTATAATTCTCTATAGACATTATATATCTATAGATGTAAAATGTCTATAGAAGATAGAAAGAAGGATATTTATGATTAAGCAAGAGTGGAAAAACATTTTAAAAAATCATTGGATTCAAATCGTTTTAGTTGCTCTTATTCTTATTCCTAGTATTTACACAGTTGTCTTCCTTGGATCTATGTGGGATCCATATGGAAACAGTGGAGATCTTCCTGTCGCTGTCGTGAATAAAGATAAGGCAGTTGAATACAACGATAAGAAATTAGACGTTGGTGATCAATTAGTCAAAAAATTAAAAGACAACGATTCATTGGATTTCCATTTTGTAAATTCAAAAGAAGCAAATAAGGGACTAAAAAATGGTGACTATTATATGGTCATTACGATTCCAAGCAATTTTTCCAAAAATGCAACAACTTTGTTGGATAAAAATCCTAAAAAGATGGTTTTAAATTATACAACAAACCCAGGTACAAACTATGTTGCATCAAAAATGGATGATTCAGCAATCGCAAAAATTAAAGCTGAAGTTTCAGCTTCAGTAACAAAAACATATGCTGAAACAATCTTTACTTCAATTGGAACAATGTCAGATGGATTTGCTGAAGCCAGCGATGGTACTCAACAATTATCTGATGGTATGACTCAATTAGAAGATGGTAACAAAACAATTAGTGATAACTTAAAAGTATTAGCAAGTAGTTCTTTAACATTTAAAGATGGTACAAATACTTTAACTAAAGGTTTAAAAGATTACACAAATGGTGTTGTTACAGTAAATAATGGTATTTACCAATTAAAAACAGGTGTTGGTGCTTTAGGTAGTGCAACTCCTACATTAGCTAGTGGTATTAGTCAATTAGATAGTGGTGCCCAAGCATTAGACGCAGGTATCAATAAATATACTGCAGGTGTAAGTAAAGCATTAAACGAAGGAACATCTGAATTAGTAAAAAATAATGATGCTTTAAATGCTGGTATTAGTGCTTTAGGTGATGGTCTTGCAAGCGCACAAGCTGGAAATAGCAAAATTGCTGCAGGACTTAAACAAATGGGCAGTGCAGTAAGTGCAAGTGATACTCAACTTAAGAGCTATATTACATTAATTACTACTCTTCAAAACAGTGGTAATGATGCATATGTGCAATTAGCAAATAAAATTTTAACAAATGGTTTATCTAAAGAAGAAGTAACAGCTTATGGATTAAATAAATTTGGAGTTACAGATGCTTTACCTTCATCATATCAATTGGTTCAAACTATGAGCAGTAGCTTATCAACTATGAATGCTGCTTTAAATGAAGGAACTAAAGACAGTGAAGGAAAGATTGTTGTACCAAGTTTAGTTGATGGAAGTAGTAGTGTTCAAGCGGGATTAGACAAAATGAATACTGCAGTAAATGTTGGAACAAAAGATAGTGAAGGAAAGATTGTTGTACCAAGTTTAGTTAATAGTATTCAAGCTTATACAGATGGTGTAAGTAAAGTAAATAATGGTTTGACAGAATTAGCTGAAAATAATGATACTTTAACAAGTGGTGCTACTGCTTTAGCTGATGGTACTTCAAAATTAAACAGTAATGTTCCTGAATTAACTAAAGGAATTACAGCTTTAACAAGTGGTGTTGATCAATTGGCTACAGGTACTTCAACATTAGTAAGTAATAATGCTACATTAATGAATGGTGCTAATCAATTATCTGATGGTGCTGGTCAAATTAGTGGTGGTGCTAGTAAGTTGGCTGCTGGTTCTGATACTTTAGGTGATGGAATTAAGAGTGCAGCTGATGGTGTAACTACTTTAAATGATGCATTAAAATCTGGTGCAGAAGAAAGTAAGATTGATTCAACAGATAAAACTACTGATATGGTAGCTACTCCTGTTGAAACAAGTCATAAAGAAATTTCTAAAGTTGAAAATAACGGTCATGCAATGGCTCCTTATATGATGTCAGTTGGTTTATATGTAACATGCTTAGCATTTGCTTTAATGTATCCAATTAGATACGGTATTAAAAAAGCTGAAAATGCATGGAAATATTGGGCAAGTAAAGCAACTGTTATGTATACAGTTTCTACATTAGCAGCTATCGTAATGGTTACTGCTTTAAGATTAATTAATGGATTTGAACCTGTTAATTTAGGTTTAACATACTTACTTGCAATTCTCGTATCGGCGGCATTTATGTCACTTGTCATGTTATTAAGTTTAACAACTGGATTTATTGGTGACTTCTTATTACTTGTATTCATGATTGTTAACTTAGGTGGTTCTGCTGGTACATATCCATTAGATACAGGTCCAGCTATCTACAAAGCTATTCATAAATTTGTACCATATACTTATAGTGTAGATGGATTTAGAAAAACAATTAGTATGACAGCTCCTTCAATTTCAGTTGAAATTGCAGTGTTTGCAGGAATCTTAATAGTATGTTCATTATTAACAGTTGTTTACTTCAAATATAAAAACAAAGAAGATAAACATACAATTCCTCAAATGTTTGAAGAAGTAAATTCAACAAAAGCTGAATAGTATAAAGGAATCCTAGAAATAGGGTTCTTTTTTATATGTAGTTCAAACTAAAAGCGAAAATATCTTTTGTGAATATTTTAACAAAATGATAAAATAATATTACTAGGAGGAGATTATTTATGGAGATTAAAAATGTTGTAGTTATTGGTGGAGGTGTTTTAGGAAGTCAGATTGCTTATCAAGCAGCTTATTGTGGTTTTAATGTTACAATTTGGCTTAGAAGTGAAGGAAGTATTGGAAGATGTCAACCTAAACTAGATCATTTAAAAGAAGTGTATACTGATACGATTCATTTAATGGCAAGTGATGAAGGAAAGACACCTCAAAATTGGGCCATGGGTATTAGTGATTATGAAGATTTTGATAAAGAACAATGTTTAGAAAAAGCTAATAAGGCCTATGAAAATATTAAATTAGAATTAGATTTACAAAAAGCAGTCAGTGATGCCGATTTAATTATTGAATCAATGGCTGAAAATGTAGAACAAAAAATAGATATTTATAAAAAAATGGCGGATTTATTACCTGAAAAGACAATTATCGTTACGAATTCATCTACATTATTACCATCGAAGTTCGCTAAATATACAAAACGTCCAGAAAAATATTTATCATTACATTTTGCAAATAGTATTTGGAAAAATAATATGACAGAAGTCATGGCACAAAAACAAACGAATCAAAAATATTTTGATTTGATTATGGATTTTGCTAAAGAAATAAGAATGATTCCATTACCTGTAAGAAAAGAAAAATCAGGTTATTTATTAAATTCAATGCTTGTTCCTTTATTATTTTCAGGAATGGATCTCTATGTTAATGGTATAAGTGATCCTGAAAGTATTGATAAAGCTTGGACACTTGGTACAGGTGCTCCTAAAGGACCTTTCCAAATATTAGATACAGTAGGACTTACAACTGCATATAATATTGTTTCTATGTATTTGAAGGTTCCATCATTTTTAGCTCCTTATAATTTTAAAGGTATGGCTAAGATGTTAAAAAAATATATTGATGAAGGAAAATTAGGAATGTCTTCTGGAGAAGGTTTCTATAAATATTAGAAGAATCGTTTGATTCTTCTTTTTTTGTCAAAATAAGAATATTAAGTAGATTAATGGAATGAAATTTCCAATTTTTTTCCTTTTTTAACAAAAAAAGAAGAAAAAAGTAAAAAAATAAACGATATATGATATATATAGTAGGAGGAACTACTTATGCAACAATTAAATCTTATAACAAGCTCTAATAAAACAATCATGTATGATCAGTATTGTGAAATACTGATAGGACATCCGTATATGCTTTCTAGAATCATTTATTGTTTTGTTGAAGAAGCAAAACATCTTTCATTAGATGAAATAAAAAAGCTGATTAAAGGAGTCCGTATTGGTGATAAAATCGTCAATCCTCATTTTCATTTAATGGATAAAGAAGCTTTTATCAAAGATGAGGGCTTAATGTGCTATGATATTTATTTCTATATCGATTTACCACAACTAGATCAATCAACCAAAAGAGTCTACATTAATATTGAAATTCAAAACAAGACAAGTCCAGGATATCATCTTGTAACAAGAGGCATTGCCTATAGTTCAAGAATGATTTCCAGTCAATGGGGAAGAGAATATGATAGTGAAAATTATGATGGAATGAAAAAAGTATATTCATTTTGGATCATTCCACAAGCTACAAAGAGTAAAGATGGCTGTATCAATCAATTAAAAATAGCAGAAAATCATTTAAGTGGAAATTATGAAGAAAAAAGAGAAAGTTATGATAAAGAAGAACAACTTATGATATACTTAAGCAAAGGACATAGTCCTAATGATAAGTATGAAAGCTATGATGAAATACTAATGCCTATAGGCGCATTATTGAATAATACATTGAATTATCAAGAAAAGAATGAAGTAATAAAAGAATATGGCTTAGAATATGAAGAATTTGAAGAAAGGATGAGAGATATGTGTAATTTAGGAGAAGCATTGGAATTAGAAGCAAGACAAGAAGCAAGCAAAAGAAAGAATATAGAATATGTAAGAAAAATGATGACAAAATTACAAATGACATTTAAAGAAGCAATTCAATTTTTAGAAATTCCTGAAGATGAAGAAAAAGAGATAGAAGAATATTTTAAATCATAGATTAAAAAAATTAAATATAATTCTTATTTTTTCAAATTATGAAATGAAAGAGTTCCTTGTTTACTAAGTGCTATAATACATTTAGAAAAACGGAGGTAGAGAAAATGAGTTTTCCAAAAGATTTTTTATGGGGTGGCGCTATCGCTGCTAATCAATATGAGGGTGCTTGGTTGGAAGATGGGAAACAACCAAACGTTACAGATGTACTTGTAGGTATTATGTCTAAAGATCCTGGTATTCAATGGAATGAAGCTAAGAAAAAATATGAAATGAAATTAAATCCTGATAAAGTTTATTTATCACATGATGCCGTAGATGGGTATCATCGTTACCGTGAAGATTTAAAATTAATGAAAGGTATGGGATTCAATAGTTTTAGAACTTCTATTGCTTGGGGAAGAATTTTCCCTAATGGGGATGAACTTGAACCAAATGAAGCAGGTCTTGCTTATTATGATGATATGTTTGCATGCATGAATGAATTAGGAATGGAACCTGTCATTACTTTATCACATTATGAAACACCATTACATTTAATTACTGAATATGGTGGATGGTCTAATCCTCAATTAATTGATTTTTGGTTACGCTATGTAAAAACTGTTTTTACACGTTATAAAGGAAAAGTTAAATTCTGGCTTACATTTAATGAAGTCAATGCGTTATTTAGAATGCCGCTTGTTGCTGGCGGGGTTTTAACAATTAAAGATCCTAAAGATCCTAGTGATCCAATTGGTTCAACTACAAAACAAGATCAATGGGATGCTTATCATAATATTTTGATTGCTAATGCTAAAACAGTTCAATTAGGACATGAAATTAGTGAAGATTACCAAATTGGCTGTATGATGACTGCTTCTTCAGTAGCTACTTATCCATATAACTGTGATCCTTTAAATGTTGTTGGAACTTTAGATGCTCAACGTATGAATATTTTCTTTATGGCAGATCCATTCTGCTTAGGTATTGTACCAACTTATTTAAAGAAAGTATGGAAAGAAGATCAAGTAAATGTAGAATTTAGTGATGAAGAATTAAAATTGATTAAAGAAAATACAGTTGATTTCTTATCATTTAGTTATTATCGTTCAACAACATTTGATCGTGATGTGAACTTAAAAGTAGATACAGGTGGACTTACATGCCGTGATAATCCATATCTTAAAGATAAAGCACCTCAACCTTGGGGATGGGCTGTTGATCCGGTAGGATTACGTTATACTTTAAATGTTTTATATGATCGTTATCATTTACCATTATTAATTGTAGAAAATGGTGTTGGTTTAGATGAAAATATTGATGAAAAAGGTGAAATTCATGATGATTTCAGAGTTCATTATATTGAAGAACATTTAAAGAATGTTAATGATGCTATTGAAGATGGTGTTGATTGTCGAGGTTATTTATATTGGGGACCAATTGATGTTGTATCAGCTGGTACTGGTGAAATGAAAAAACGTTATGGTTTTGTTTATGTAGATCGTTTTAATGATGGACATGGTACGCTAGAAAGAAAATTAAAAGATTCTTATTATCGTTATAAAGAAATAATTGAATCTAATGGAGAAGTTTTATTAGAGGATGAATAAGGTGTGATTTTAAAAATCACATCTTTTTTTGATATTTTTTTAGTGTAATCATATATGATGATAAAGGGGTAAGCAAGATGAATACCTATGTATAACTTATTGTATGAATGGTATCTTATTTATCATGACTTATGAGATTTGCATATTTTCTAGTTAAAGGAATTAAAGAATCCTTTTTTGATTTTTAGCCATAGTATCCACCTCTTTAAGACAAGTATATAATATTTTAAAAAAGTGATAGATTATACTCCTCGGTTTAAAGTGATAATAACGGTGTTAAATCAAAAAATGTGTCAGATGGTTAATTAAGTTTTTTAACAATGTAATTTCTTTTATTTTTGTTTTTGATAAGAATAAATTGATTTTTATTTAAGAAAAAATATAATAAACATCATAGACAAATCATGAACAGGTTTTTCTTCCTTAAATAATTTTTTGACAATAACATTCGGAAATTTGTACAAGACTTGTAGGAGTTTATTTGAAGGCCATTTGGTCTTTTTTTTATCTTTTTTATAGGTTTGTGTTATAATTGATGAAAAGAGGTGAAAAAATGGAACACTCAATTAAAGCAGGACTTATGATTACAAGTGCCTCTGATTATAATATGGAAATATGCCGAGGAGCAAATGAAGCGTGTAAAGAACTGGGAATAGAACTTGTTATCTTTTTTGGTGGTTCAGTTGATCCAAATGTAAAGTTTGTACAATCTTCTGATTATCAAAAAGCAAATGTCTATGCTTTTGCAAATTATTTAGATTTAGATTTTTTAGTTATTCCCGCTTCAAGTATTTGTCGTACGGATCAAAAAACAAGAGAGGCTTTTCCAAGATATTTTCATATACCAGTAGTTACTTTAAATTCACAAATAAAAGATTATCCTTTTGTTGTCTATAATAACAAAAAAGCTGTTTATGATGCTGTAAGTTATATGATTGAAAAAAATCATTGTCAACATATTGGAATTATTACTGGTTATGATAGTGGGGTTACTGCAAAGCAAAGACTTGCAGGCTATCAAGAAGCCCTATCAAGTCATGATATGCTTTTTGAAGAAAAGTATATTTTATCGACACCTGGTTATAATATTGATTCAGGGAATTTAATGAATAAATGGCTTCAAGAAAATCCTGAATTAGATGGAATTATGTGCGTGACGGATGATATTGCTTATTATTTATATCGTGAATTAGAAAAAATAGGGAAACGTGTAGGTAAAGATATTATGGTGTCTGGTTTTGATGATAAACCAGAATCAACACATATGGTTCCACCGCTTGCTTCTTGTCATGCGGATGCTTCTTTTATTGCTTATTTAGGAATAAAACAAGGCTATGATCTTTATAAAAATGGTTCTACACAAAATCAATATATAGATGCCCATTTTATTCCTCGTCTTTCTGTTGATTGTGAAAACCATGAAGAAACTGAAATTGGTGAATTTATTCTTTTTTGTAGAGCTGAAAAAGAAAGTAATGAATATATAGCTCAAGGAATGACACAATATGTTTTTGATAATAAATTGGTTTATAGTTCCAATTATCAAAAAACTGTATGGAGTTTCTTTGCTTATTTATTGGATCTTTCGGTAAAAGATTGTACGAAACATTGCGTTTATCAACAAATAGGAGATTATATTAATTTGATTTTTAATGAAGATGATATTCGTTATTTGGATTTAGAAAGACTCTTTTTGTGTCTATCATTTTTAATAAATACTGAAAACTACCTCAACATGGAAGATAAAATAAAACTCCAGTCTTTTAAACAATATATTTATTTACAAATGATTAGTAGTTATAATTATCTTCTTTTGTTAAAAGAAAAGCGTTATACAAGGAGAATGAGAAGTATTGGACAAGTGAATAAAGGAATGTTGTTTGAATCTTTGAATGATGATATTTATGCTATTGCGGATAATATACCTTCTCTAGGTATTCATAATGCACAGCTTTATCTTTTTGAAACACCTGTTATGACTTATGAATTTAGACCATTTATCATGCCAAAAACAATGGAATTAATTATAAATGTAGAAAATGGGCAAAGACAGCCTATTAAAAATACACATGTGTTACTAAAAGATGTTTTAAATCTTGCAAAGCAACCTTATAAAATACTTACAAGCATTTACTCTAATGAAAATTTTTATGGCTTTTTGGTGACGGATTGTACATATTTTGATTTAGAAACACTTGAATATCTTTCTAATCAAATTGGGATATCTTTAAATGTCAATGCCATTGTTAGAGAACTAAATAGTATTTCTAATACAGATGAATTAACTCATATTTATAATCGACGAGGACTGATTCAAAATATTAAACTTCTTTATAAAGAATATAAAGAAGTTTCTAAAAATCTTTATTTCTTTATAGGAGATTTAGATAATTTAAAATATATCAATGATACATTTGGACATGACCAAGGAGATAAAGCAATTCAAACAGTATGTGAAATACTAAAAGATGTTTTTCAAACACATGCTGTTATTGGACGCTTAGGTGGCGATGAATTTGGTATTGCGTTTACTTGTAAAAATGAAGATTTTATTATTCATATTGATTCATTAATTCAAGAAAGAACACAATATTTTAATGAAAAATACCAGTTACCTTATTATGTCAGTTTATCCTATGGAATAAGTGTCTTTGACTATAATAGTCCTTTTGATTTAAATCATACCATTAGATTGGCGGATTCATTAATGTACGAAAGAAAAAAGGAAAAACATTTACAAAGAGGAAAAAAAGATAAGGAGGAACTATTTTGAAAAAAAACAAAATAAATCTTTCAAGAGAACAATTGGAAGAAGCTATTCAATTATTTAATCGAAGTATGGATGATTATTTATATCTTTTTGATATTCAAAATGATTATTATAGTATTTCAAAACATGCCGTAAATCGTTTTTGTTTGCCAAATTATCATTTTTGTGATGCAACAAAAGCCCATAACTATTTTGTTTATGAAGACGATCTTCCTTTATTATTTGATGAGTTCAATAAAATTAAATCGGGAGAAATTACGGAGCATAGTTTACATTATCGTTGGTTAGATCGACAACATAATCCAGTTTGGATCGATTGTCGAGGTGATGTGATTTTAGATGAATTTAATAAACCTTTATACCTTATTGGTTGTGTTAATGAAATTGGAAAAAGACAAAAAGCAGATAATATTAGTGGACTTTTAAGAGAACCAAGTTTAGAGAAGTATGTTTCTTCTAAAAGTAAAAATAATATTACAGGTTATTTTATGCAAATTGGTATTGATGATTTTGAAGAAATCAATGGGCGTTTTGGTTTAAAGTGTGGAGATGAAATTTTAAAACAGTTTTCTAGGTGTATGCAATCGTGTATCAATGAAAATCAAAAGATTTATGAATTAGGAAATGGTCGTTTTATGATTATGGACTTAGTAAATCACTCAAAAGAAGATATCTTAGAACTTTATGATGAATTAAAAAAATCAATTGAGGTTGCTTTAGAAGAGAATGCCTATCGCATGGTTTACACGATTTCAGTAGGGATTGTTGAGATTGATAAAGAGATGCAAGACTATGATACACTTATTAAATATTCAGAATTTGCCTTAAACGAAGCTAAGAAAAAAGGAAAGAATAGTTGTTATTTCTTTACACAAGATAAATATAAACAATTCATTCGAAGAAGAGAAATTCGTGTTGAGTTACAAAATGCAGTTGATCACAATTTTAAGAATTTTGATATTTATTACCAACCAATTATTGATATACATACAAGAAATCTTATAGGTGCAGAAGCTTTAATGCGTTTTAAAATGAAAAGAAATGAACAAATTGAATTTGTTTCACCAGCAGAGTTTATTTCTATTTTAGAAGAATCTGGTTTAATTATTCCTGCTGGTCGTTGGATTTTAAGACAAGCAGTTGCTTGTTGTAAAAAGTGGCAAGAATTTATTCCTGAATTTAAGATGAATGTTAATTTGTCCTATGTACAAATTATTAAAAGTAGTATTTTAGATGAAATTAAACAAGCTTTAAAAGATTATAACTTAAAACCTGCTTTGTTAGGAATTGAGGTAACTGAATCAGGTTATTTAGAAAATACATATCATTATAAAAAACTTTGGTCATCATTAAAAGAAGAAGGAATTACGCTTGTTTTGGATGATTATGGAACAGGTTATTCAAATGCATATCGTTTAAGCAATTTAACACCGCATTATATTAAAATAGATCGTGCTTTAACCCAAAAAGCACTTTCTTCAAATTATGAAAGAAGTATTTTGATTTATATTATTGAAATGGCACATTCTTTGAAATTGAATGTATGTATTGAAGGTGTTGAAACGGAAGAAGAACTTCAAGAAATCAAAAAATTAAATCCAGATTATATTCAAGGTTATCTTTTTGGAAAACCAGTACCAGAAGATGAGTTTTACAATCGACAAATTAAGAAGAAATAATTCTTCTTTTTTGAATTTTACATAAACTTGATAGATGGTAGATTGTTGAAAGTATAAAATGTTTTTATATTAAATAAGAAAGAGTGTATAAATTATACATTGGGGGAATAAAAATGAACGTATGCCGAGAAAATAGAGAGTTATCATGGCTTAAATTTAACGATCGTGTTTTAATGCAAGCAAAAGATCCACAAGTACCACTTGCGGAAAAGTTAAGCTTTATTTCAATTTATCAAACAAATTTAGATGAGTTTTTTATGGTACGTATAGGATCACTTTATGATCAAATGTTATTTTATCCAGATTCCAAAGACAATAAAACAGGAATGACGGGTTTAGAACAATTAAAAGCATGTTTAAAAAAAGTCCATTATCTTAATAAAAAGAAAGATCGTATCTATGAAAATGTGATGTCGGAACTTGGACAATCAGGATGGTCAGTAATAAAATATAAAGATATTGAAAGCAAAGAAGACCGCCGTTATTTTGCTGATTATTTTGAAAGAGAATTACTACCACTTATCTCACCACAAGTTATTTCTAAAAGACAACCATTTCCATTTATCAATAATCGTGAAATGTATGTCGTTGTACGCCTTGAATCGAAAAAAGGTAAAAGAAAAATGGGAATTATTTCTTGTGCTAATGCGATGGATGAAAGACTAATTGCACTTCCAAGTCAACCACAAAAATTTATTTTAGTAGAAGATATTATTTTACATTTTGTTTCACGTATTTTTTCTAAATATACTGTAAAAGAAAAAGCGCTTATTCGTGTAACAAGAAGTGCGGATATTGATGAAGATGATCATTCATTAGAAGGACATGAAGATTATCGAGAAATGATGGAAAACTTAATTAAACAAAGAAGAAAACTTTCACCAATGCGTTTAGAGATGACACCAGGATTGGACGAACTTGAAGTACTTATGTTGATGAATTTCTTGAATTTAAAGAAAAATCAAGTTTTCATTAATAATTCACCTCTTGATTTTGGTTTTGTGGGTGAATTAAGAGAGCGTTTAAGATATATTTGTCCAAGTATGTTCTATAAACGTTTAGAAGCAAGAAATAACGCATTCGTTGAAAATAGAGTACCAATGATTAAACAAATTTTAAAAAGAGATTTATTACTTTCTTATCCATTTGAATCTATGTCACCATTTTTAAGACTTTTAGATGAAGCAAGTAATGATAAAAATGTGGTAAGTATTAAAATGACACTTTATCGTGTAGCAAAGAATTCTAAAATCGTAAAATCTTTAATTAAAGCAGCAGAAAATGGAAAAGAAGTTGTTGTTTTAGTTGAATTAAGAGCGCGTTTTGATGAAGAAAATAATATTGGTTGGTCGAAACGTTTAGAAGAGTCCGGATGTCGTGTGATTTATGGTTTAGATGGTTTAAAAGTGCATTCTAAATTATGTTTAATCACGTATAAAAATGAAAAAGGAATTCAATATATTAGTCAAATTGGTACGGGAAATTATAATGAAAAAACATCAAGACTTTATACGGATTTATCATTAATGACTTCTAAATATGAAATCGGAGAAGAAATTAATGGAGTCTTTAATCATTTATGTTTAGGTGAAACCGAAAATCATACAGATTTACTCATGGTAGCACCACATTGTATGATCAGTCATATCTTTAAGTATATCGATGAACAAATCGAACTTGCTAAACAAGGAAAAGAAGCCTATATTGGTTTTAAATGCAATTCGGTAACCAGTAAAAAGATGATTGATAAGCTTATTGAAGCAAGTCAAGCAGGGGTTCAAATTGATATGGTTGTAAGGGGAATTTGTTGTCTTATTCCTGGTGTTGAAGGAGCAACAGAAAATATTCGAGTTCTATCAATTGTTGGAAGATATTTGGAACATTCTAGAATTTATATTTTTGGTAAAAATAATCCAACTGTTTATATTTCTTCAGCTGATTTAATGACACGAAATCTTGAAAGACGTGTTGAAGTGGCAGCACCTGTATTAGATGAAAAATTAAAACATAAGTTACTAACAATGTTTGATTGTATGCTTCGTGATAATGTAAAAGCATGTTCGTTAGAAAATAATGGTAAATACAAACGTATAAAAAATAAAAATAGAGAAATGAATAGTCAAGAATACTTTTTTAAAAATGATGTGAAATAGGAGGAGTTTTATGAGAGTTGGAATTCTTACAAGTGGTGGTGATTGTCAAGCACTTAATGCGACAATGCGTGGTTTAGTAAAAGCACTTTACCAACAAAGAAAAGATATTGAAATTATTGGCTTTTTAAAAGGTTATCAAGGATTGATGTATGAAAAATATAAAAAGATGTCTTTAAGTGATTTTGAAGATATTTTAAATGTTGGTGGAACGATTTTAGGTTCTTCACGTTGTCCTTTTAAAAAAATGCGTGTTATTGAAGATGGCTTTGACAAAGTTGAAGCAATGAAAAAAACATACAAAAAATTGAAACTTGATTGTCTTGTGGTTTTAGGGGGAAATGGTTCTTTAAAATCAGCGAACATGTTAGCACAAGAAGGTTTAAATGTGATAGGACTCCCTAAAACAATCGATAATGATACATGGGGTACAGATTATACTTTTGGTTTTCAAAGTGCGGTGGATATTGCGACAAACTATTTAAATGAAATTGAAACAACCGCTAAAAGCCATAGTCGCGTTTTCGTTGTAGAAATCATGGGACATAAAGTAGGACATATTTGCTTACAGGCAGGTATTGCAGCAGGAGTGGATGCGATTTTACTTCCAGAAATTCCTTATGATATTAAAGTGGTTGCGAAAAAAATTAAAGAAAATCAAAAAACAGGAAAAGAATATACAATCATTGCTTGTGCAGAAGGAGCTATTAGTGAAGAAGATAGTCTTTTATCGAAGAAAAAATACAAAGCAAAAGTTGCAAGTCGCCAAGGACGTTCGGTTGCTTATGAAATCGCTGAACAATTACAAGAGTTGATTCCTAATGAAATTCGTGTGGCGTTAGCTGGACATATTCAAAGAGGAGGCAATCCTTGTAGTTATGATCGTTTTATGGCAACACGCTTTGGGGTATATGGGGCAAATCTTCTTTTAAACAAAGATTTTGGAAAACTTGTTGTTTTTGATAAAAATGAAATCAAAGCGATTCCTTTAAGTGAAACAGCAGGTAAATTAAAATTTGTTGATCCTGAGTGTGAAGTTGTTTCGAGTGCTAAAAAAATGGGGATTACATTTGGCGAATAAATAGCATATAATGGTGTTTTTTCACATCGATAAATAGTGTATAATAAAGCTATGTTGATATGAATGAAGGTGTATTATGAGTAGTGAAATAACGAGTTTAGAAATGAATATTTTTTGTTTATTGTTATTGATTCGAATTTTATATCAAATGTATATCAATCGTGAACAAAATGATCATTGGAACTATTTTTATCATACCATTGCTTGGGCTTGTGTTTATTTGTTTATGGATGTAATTTGGATCATGAATGTAAAACATCTTCTTACTTTTAATAAGATTCAAAGTGGAATATTTAATAGCTTCTATTTTTGTTCACTAGCAATGCTTGTTTGTTCTTGGTATATTTATGCCCAAAAAACATTTCATTCAACTGTTTTTGAGCATAAAAAACGCTTAGTGCTTACTTTTATTCCACTTATTTTTTTTATAGGATCTTCTTTGGTTTCTTATTGGACACATGGATTATTTATTATTGATCAAGCAGGAAACTATCATCGTGGAAAATTGTTACCATTCTATTTTTTAATTTTATTTGCTTATATCCTTTATCTTTCAATAAAAGCAGGATATTTATCTAAAAAAGCAAAAAATTACTTATATCAAAAGGAATATAAAGTGATTGCTCGTTTTTCTTTTCTTCCTTTTATTACTGCGTTAATTCAAATGACAGTAGATCATTTACTTATTTTTAATCTAGGACTCACATATTCAATTTTTATTGCTTATAATTATTTTCAACAAAACCTTATTTCATTAGATCCACTTACTAAAATCAATAATCGAGAACAATTGGATATTTATTTAACAACGAAAATGAAAGAAAATCATCAAAAAAAAGATCTTTATTTATTTTTATTAGATATTGATCAATTTAAAAAGATAAACGATGAACTTGGGCATGTTGTTGGAGATCAAATCATTTTAAAGATAACCGATATATTAAAACAAATTGCACATTTACATAATTGTTTTATTTCACGTTATGGTGGAGATGAGTTTATCATCGTATGTGAAAGAGATAAAAATGAAGAGATAGCGCCTGTATTTAATGATTTACAAAGATTATTTCAGCAATCTCATGAAGGTTTACCAGATTTTAGTGTGAGTATTGGTTATGCTAAATATGATGAGTCATTAAATTATATTCCAAAATTTATTGAAAAAGCAGATCACTATATGTATCTAAATAAAAATGTGAAAAAGTGATAAAAATGAGTCATGGAAGGAGTATATGTATGACAAAAAGAAAAGCAAAAATATTGATTGTTGATGATGCCCAGATTAATCGAATAATTTTATGCGAATTATTGAGGAATCAATATCAAATTTTAGAAGCAGAAGATGGAAAAAAAGCTTTAGAAATAATGAAAGAAGATAAAATGATTGATTTAGTCTTATTAGACATTGTAATGCCTAATATGGATGGTTATCAAGTTCTTGAAAAGATGAAGGAACAACGTTATTTAGAATATCTTCCTGTTATTATTATTTCTTCAGAAGGAAATACGACTTCTATGGAAAAGGCTTATGAACTTGGAGCAACTGATTATATCAGAAGACCTTTTGAAAGTTATATTATTAACCGAAGAATTAAAAACACTTTAATGCTTTATGAAAAACAAAAGAAACTGGTTCATTTAGTAGAACAACAAATTCAAAAAAGAGTAAACAATAATACGACATTAATCAATGTCTTAGGACATATCGTTGAATTTAGAAATGGCGAAAGTGGTTTACATATACAACATATTCAAACGATTACAAAAATGCTTTTACTACAATTGGGTAAAAAATCGCACGAATATAAGTTAAGTGATGCAGATATCTTACTTATTAGTACAGCTTCATCTTTACATGATATTGGAAAAATTTCGATTGATGAAAAGATTTTAAATAAACCGGGACGACTTACAAAAGATGAATTTGAAATCGTGAAACAACATTCTTCGATTGGCGCAGAAATGTTGAAAACAGTTCCTAACTACAATAATAATGATTTATTGAAGTATGCTTATCAAATATGTCGTTGGCATCATGAAAGATACGATGGACATGGCTATCCTGATGGATTAGTTGGTGATCAAATTCCTATTTCAGCACAAGTTGTTTCAATTGCGGATGTTTATGATGCTCTTACGAGTGAACGTTGCTATAAAAAAGCATATAGTCATGAACAAGCTATGAAGATGATTATTGATGGTCAATGTGGGGTTTTTAATCCCCTATTATTAGAATGTCTTTATGATATTAGTGAAGAAATGAAAGCTTCTTTATTTGAAAATGAAAATTATGCAGATCAAGCAGTTGTTTCAAAGATGACAGATGAGCTAGTTATTAAACAATTTAGAAGTGAAATGCCTAAAGAAAAAAATAATGAGTCTCAAAACAGAAAATTTTTTCAGGAAATGACATTTGAATACGATGCATTTAAAGATGCTGTTTATATTTCTTCACAAGCAGCAAAAGACCTAGGAATTGATGAAATAATTTATCACCCAAAAAATCATGAATTTTCTTTTTTTAATAAATCAACAATTAAATTACTTAAGGATAAACTCAAAGAAACAACACATTTAAATCCAGAGGTTAATTTAAAGATTTATGCACAAATTGGAAAACAAAAACAATGGTATCATTTACAAGCAAGTACGCGATGGAATGGAAGTGTTTATAAAGGATTTGTTGGAAAACTTGTTAAAGACAACAATATTCAAGTTATACATAATATTCAAGAAAATATTTCTTTAAAATATACATATACTGAAATAAAAAATTTTATTGAATCCTTAAAAGATATTTTTACGGTTGTTCGTTTGATAGATTTTCAAAAACATCAATCCGCAAAAGCAGAGAATGATCAAATAGAAATTATTGAAGGCAATTGTTATGATTACTGGAAAAGAAAAGATGTTTGTGTCAATTGTATTTCTAAGCAAGCGTATATCAAAAAAGGGCAAGCTTTTAAATTAGAATTTGTTGATTATGACATTTATGCCATTATTGCGCAGTATGTAGAAGTGGATGAGCGTCCTTGGGTCTTAGAACTTGTTTATAAAACAAAAGAAGATATTATTTTAGGAGCTCATGGAAAAACACGATTCTTAGAAAATATCGTAACTTATAATAAAGAGTACTATACAGATGTTTTGACTGGTGCTTATAGTCGACGTTATTATGAAGAATACGTTCAATACATCAATGATGTATCAGCAGTAGCAATGATTGATGCCGATAATTTCAAGGCAATTAATGATCAATATGGTCATAATGCTGGCGATCAAGCAATCAAAGCTGTTTCTAAAGCCATTCAATCATGCATTCGACCTGATGATATCTTTATACGTTATGGTGGGGATGAATTTATACTTATTTTCCAAGATATTCATTATGATGCTTTTACAACTCGATTGTATCAAATTAGTGAATGTGTAAAACGAACAAAAGTAGATGATTATGAAGATTTATCATTATCAATTACTATTGGGGGTATTTATGGAAATTCAAAAGTCAATGATGCAATTAAAAAAGCCGATAAATTGATGTATGAAGGAAAGAAATCAAAGCGTTCGGTCGTTGTAAAGAAAACAAGTGAGGTGGACTAAGGTTCACCTTTTGTATTTGTCAAGTAATTTTACAATACTGAAAAAGTAAGCGGTTTTTCAAAGAATAAGTTATAATGGATTTTGAAATTTTGTATATCAAAACAAGGAGGAAGAAAAATGAGTTTTCCAAAAGGATTTTATTGGGGTGGAGCAACAGCTGCTAACCAATTAGAAGGTGGCTGGCAAGAAGGTGGTAAAGGTATTTCTTGTCCGGATATTTGTACAGGAGGAACTGCTACAAAAAGTAAAAGAATTACACCAGTATTAGAAGAAGGGACATTCTATCCAAGTCATGATGCGATTGATCATTATCATCGCTTCAAAGAAGATATTGCGTTATTTGCGGAAATGGGATTTAAAATGTATCGTTTTTCTATTGCATGGACACGTATTTTCCCAAATGGTGATGAAGATAAACCTAATGAAGCAGGTTTAAAATTCTATGAAGAATTAATTGATGAATGTTTAAAATATGGTATTGAACCACTCATTACAATTTCTCACTATGAAGTACCATTTAACTTAACAAAAAAATGGAATTCATGGTTAGATCGTCGTATGATTGATTGTTACTTAAATTTCTGTAGAGCTATTTTTACTCGCTATAAGGGAAAAGTAAAATATTGGCTAACATTTAATGAAATCAATAGTGCAACAACAGCAATAGGAGCATTTTTAGGACAAGGTATCTTAAATGAAATTAAAGAAATGGAATTTATGGATCAAGTAGACGTTCCTCAAAACCGTTTCCAAGGATTACATCATCAATTTATAGCAAGTGCTTTAGCAGTGAAAATGGCACATGAAATTGATCCAAACTATCAAGTAGGATGTATGCAAATCATGGCCACAAGTTATGGTCTTACATGTAATCCAGATGATCAAATTGAAAATCAACAAAAAAATCATTTAATGAACTGGTTCTGTAGTGATGTTCAATGCCGTGGTAAATACCCAAATTATATGAAAAGATATTTTAAAGAAAATAATATTGAAATTAAAATGGAAGAAGGCGATGAAGAAATTCTTGCTGCAGGTCCAGTAGATTTCTATACATGTTCTTATTATATGTCAAACTGTCAAACTGCTGATAAATCAAAAGAAGGTGGAAAAGGAAATATCTTAGGTGGAGTTCCTAATCCATACTTAAAAGCTTCTGACTGGGGATGGCAAATTGATCCAGTTGGTTTAAGATATTCTTTAAATGAAATCTATGATCGTTATCAATTACCGATTTTTGTTGTAGAAAATGGGTTAGGTGCTTATGATACAATTGATGAAGATGGTAAAGTAAGAGATAGCTATCGTATTGATTATTTAAGAAGTCATATTGAACAAATGCATGAAGCTGTTTTAGATGGTGTTGATTTAAAAGGATATACACCTTGGGGATGTATTGACTTAGTATCAGCTTCAACTGGAGAAATGGCAAAACGTTATGGATTTATCTTTGTAGAAAGATATGATGATGGTACAGGTGATTTTGCTAGAAGAAGAAAAGAATCTTTCTATTGGTATAAAAAAGTTATCGAAACAAATGGAGAAGATTTAAAATAATAGTAAAAGAGCTCAATTGAGCTCTTTTATTACTTTGTTATTACTATTGTGGTAAAGTATCTTTGTAATCAGGATAACCATTTTTTACAACATTAGCATAAGCTTTATAAGCATCTTCAAGTGAGTCATATTTTGTCCCTTTTTCTATGTATGGTTTGTATTGACTGCTATTACCCTTTTTATCAACAATAGTTATATAAGTTACGCCGTTGTAATTTCTTTGAGTAGCCTTTGATGATGAAACGTAGTATTTTCCATCAGCTGTACTAATAATAACAGGAATCTCTTTGTTAGCAAGAGATTTATCTTTATTCAAATCAAATGAAGTCCAAAATAAATATCTTTCAGAATTTTTCGTTGCATCTCCATAATAGGCCCATGTGCCATGGTTTAACAAACTGTTATCTTTAATGTACTTTCTTATTTCCTTAGCCATATCTGATTTTCTGTATGTTGAATCAATTTCAAAAAAATGCAGATCTTTTAGAGTACCGGTTAATAAGCCACTGGCGTCTAACGCTTGATGTAAACCCAATGTAAAATCAATAGTGGATTCTTCTGTCTTACTTCCTTTCCAATTAAAAACAACAGTATTCTTTTCTTTATTGTATGAGATTTCACAAACCCCATCGGCTTTAGGAATTCCTTTCCAGTTATCAGTGTCACCATCTGATTTCTTGTGCGTAATACCAGCAATAGTTACAGGGTCAAAAGCTTGCCAATCATCTTTTTTTTGTGTAAGTTCTACTTCTCTTACAATATCTGTTTTGTATCCTGTTTTTCCCATCGCAATGATATCTGTACAAGCAGTACGAATGTTGAAGAGGTCACGCGATTCGCGACTTTCTTCAATGTATCCTTGACAAGCTGGAATAGCGATAGCTGCAAGAATGGCGATAATTAGAAGAACTACTATTATTTCTACAAGAGTAAATCCTTTATTTTTTCTTTTCATAGGCACCCCTTCTTTAATGAATGATTTATTTTACTTTATCATATTTTTATTAATTTGTGAGCATTTATGAGCTTTTTTTTATTTCTTCTTCTAATACTTTTAAAAAATATTGTGCAGGTTTAGAAAGAACACGATATTTTTTCCAAATAAAGGCAAGTGATGAAGTAATTTGTGGATCAAGGGGCCTAAAACACAAAGAACTTTCCCCACTTGTATCAATGAGGTTTTTTAAAGAAATCACAGCTCCATTACATTCCTTTGTTAGAATACTGGCATTATAAATTAAGTTATAGGTTGCAATAATATGATATTTATAAAAATAAGGATTGGCCCAGTTTTCTATTTGTTTATATTTTAATTCTTGTGAGGAACAAAGAAGAGGAATATCAATTAAATCTTGAGGAGTAATCGATTCTTTTAAAGCAAGAGGATGATCCTTTTTTATATAGATTCCCCATAAGTCTTGATAAGGTAAAGATAAATGATTGTATTTATAAATATTGGCAGGTTCAATAATGATACCAAAATCAATCAGACCTTTTTCAAGACGATCTGTCACATCTTGTTCATTACCACTAAATAAATGGAATTGGATACGTGGATAATCTTCTTGTACACGTTGAATGGCTTTACAAACGATTTCGATGCCTAACGTTTCTCCGCTGCCAATACATACTTCACCACTTAAAGTTTCATCGAATAACATAATTTCACTTTCTGTTTTTTCAACCAAACTGACAATTTCTTCAGCACGTTGGCGAAGTAAAATACCTTCTTCAGTTAAAGTAATCTTACGATTACCACGAATGAAAAGCTGTTTTTGTAAATGATCTTCAAGTTCTTTCATTTGTCTTGATAAAGTGGGCTGAGTCACGTTTAAGCTTTCAGCCGCTTTTAAAATTGTTTCCTCTCTTGCAATTGCAAGAAAATATTGTAGAAGTCTAAATTCCATGATTTCACATCCTTTATGCTTATTTTAATCATCTTTATTATGCCTTGCAAGTATAGAAATATATTTGTTATAGGTATTTGATAATGCAAGGACAAAGAATTACAATAATAAAGGAAAGTGGTGAGAGTTTTGGGAAAAGAAGTAATTGAAGAATTAATTATGAACTTAAAAGATGCAGGATGTGATGAAGAACTTATTACAAAGTGTATTAAAAAATATAATAATGATGATTTGAAGATGTTGATAAAATCATTACAGTGTCATCGTTGTTGTTTATTAGATAAATTGCATGAGGAACAAAAGAAAATAGATTGTTTAGATTATTTAATATATACGTTAAAGAAACAAATGAAGGAGGATTAAGATGGAATTAGTTAAACAAGCTTATTTAAAAGGTGAAAGAGCTTTATTTAAAAGTCATGATTTAAAAGTTGAAGATAGTATTTTTGCAGATGGAGAATCGCCTTTAAAAGAAAGTGATCATATAGATATTAGTGGAAGTATTTTTAAGTGGAAATATCCACTATGGTATTGTAATCATATCAATGTAGAAAACAGTACCTTACTTGAAACTGCTAGATCAGGTATTTGGTATACTCATCATATTAATATTAAAGATAGCGTGATTGATGCGCCTAAAACATTTAGAAGAGGGACACATATTTCTTTAGAAAATGTTAATATGGTCAATGCTCAAGAAACCTTATGGAAATGTCAAGACATTAAGTTACATAATGTGGTTGCTAAAGGTGATTATTTTGGAATGAATAGCGAAAATATTGAAATTGATGGTTTAAATTTATCAGGTAATTATTGCTTTGATGGTGGTAAGAATATTACTGTTAGAAATTCTAAACTTGTTTCAAAAGATACTTTTTGGAATTGTGAAAATGTCACGGTTTATGATTCTGTAATTATTGGTGAATATCTTGCGTGGAATACAAAGAATATTACTTTTGTGAATTGTACAATTGAAAGTTTACAAGGATTATGTTATATCGAAGGATTAAAGATGGTAAATTGTAAATTAATTAATACCACTCTAGCTTTTGAATTCTGCAAAGATATTGATGCACAAATTGTAAGTCATATTGATAGTATTACAAATCCTATTTCTGGTAAAATTAGTGCTCATAGTATTGGTGAAATGATTATTGATGATCAAATCATTGATCCAAGTCAAACAAAGATTCAATTAAAGGAGATGTAAAGATGTACGATTTTTCAAAGATGACCAATCGTTTTAATACAAATTCATATAAATGGGATGTTAAAGAAAATGAACTTCCTATGTGGGTAGCTGATATGGACTTTGAAACAGCTCCAGCTATTATAGATGCTTTACATAATAGGGTAGATCATAAAATCTTTGGTTATAATACGGTACCTGATGATTATTTTGAAGCTTATCAAAAGTGGTGGGAAAGAAGACATCATTTTCATATGGAAAAAGATTGGATGATGTTTGTTACAGGAGTTGTTCCTGCTATTTCTTCGGTAGTTAGAAAGGTGACAACAGTAGGTGAAAATGTGTTGATTATGTCACCGGTTTATAATATTTTTTATAATTCTATTTTAAATAATGGAAGACATGTTTTATCAAGTGACCTTGTTTTTGATGGAAAAGAATATCATATTGATTTTGAAGATTTAGAAAGAAAACTTTCTTTAAGTCAAACAACATTAATGATTTTCTGTAATCCCCATAATCCAATAGGTAAAATTTGGGATAAAGAAACTTTACAAAGAATTGGTGATTTATGTGCGAAACATCATGTTATTGTTTTAAGTGATGAAATTCATTGTGATATTACCAATCCTCAAAAGGAATATATCCCTTTTGCTTCCGTTTCAAAAACAAATTTAGAAAATACAATTATGTGTATTGCACCAACCAAAGCCTTTAATATGGCAGGGATGCAAACAGCCTGTATTGTTGTAGCTAATGAGGTATTAAGACATAAAGTTAATCGTGGAATTAATACAGATGAAGTAGCAGAACCAAATAGTTTTGCAATTTGTGCAACAAAGGCAGCTTTTAATCAAAGTGAAGATTGGCTTAATGAATTAAATCAATATATTCAAAATAATAAAGATTATGCGATTTCATTTATTCAAAAAGAAATCAAAGATGTTTATGTAGTGCCTACAGAAGCAACTTATCTTTTATGGATCGATTGTCATAAGGTATGTTTAGATAGTGTTGAACTCACTTCTTTTATAAGAAAGAAAACAGGTCTTTATGTAAGTGATGGTCTAGAATATGGTGAAAATGGAAAAGCTTTTATTCGTATGAATGTAGCTTGCCCATTTGAAAGATTAAAAGATGGTTTAAATCGTTTTAAAGAAGGAATTTATTTGTATCCAAACAAATAAATCCTTTTTTTTTTAAAGAAAAACGTATGAAAAAATACAATATAAATAATAGGAGGATCAAAAGATGAAAGAGAAGATAACCATACCATTTTATAATGACCTATTATTTAAGTATTTTGTTTATGATAATGAAGATGAAGGATGCCAGTATATTCTAAAAAAAATTATTGAAGAAATAACACCTATTCGCTGTAAAGAACTTTATGTTATTAATTCAGAGTTAATGACACATCACTATCGGGAAAAAAGATCTATTTTAGATGTTAGAGTAAAAACACAAGAAGGAGAGTATATTAATATTGAAGTACAATCAGCAGGTTTATTTGAAAGTTTGCATCGAAGATTTCAATATTATGCTTTTAAAAATATTGCTTTACAAATAAAAAGTGGAGATGAATATCGAAAGTTGCAACCGGTATATCAAATAATTCTATATCATGAAGAAGATAAGGAATATCATGAATTAATAAGAAAATTTAGTATTATGGATAATAAATATCATGATGATAAAGGAAGTTTAATACATATTTATTATGTGTTTTTAAAAGAAATTGAAAAAATAGTTAAAGAAAAAGGAAAAGATCATTTAAATGAATTAGAAGAGCTTTGTTATGTCATTGAAAAAGGAAATGAATGTGATAGAATAAAGATGACAAAGGTGGGACAAATCATGAAAGAAAAATATGATAAGTTTATGGAAGATATGAACTTAAGAGAAGAAGCCTGGGCTTATGAAAAAGCTGAATTTGATAAGATGGCTCATTATGTCGATGGAGAAGCTAAAGGAAGAGCTGAAGGGAAGGTTGAAGGAAGAGCCGAAGGCAAAGTAGAAAAGTCAAAATCGCATGTCATAAAGTTCTATAAAACGAAATATCCAAATGAAGATATAAGTTGGTTAGAAAATCTCACAGAAAAACAATATGATGAAATCTTTGATATGTTATTAAATAATGAAGATTTAGAAGTAATAAAGAGAATAATAGGAAAGTAAGGTACGAGAAATTGTACTTTTCTTTTGCTTTAATATTGAAAAATAAATTATATTTCTTTAATATATTTTTGAAGAAAAAGGGGAGAAGTGAATGATTAAATTAATAGCAACAGATATGGATGGAACATTTTTAGATTCATCTAAAAGATTTTCAATGGAATTTTTTGACATTTTTGCTGAACTTAGAAAAAAAGGAATTAAGTTTGTCATTGCTTCAGGAAATCAATATTTCCGTTTATATCAAAAATTTTTACCAATTTCTAATGAAATGTATTTTATTGGTGAAAATGGGAGTTATATAGCTAAAGGAGCAAAATTGATTGCGACAAATATGTTAAAAAAAGAACAAGTACAAGCGGTGATTCAATTAGTAGAATCTCATCCAGAATTGAATATGATTTTATGTGGGGTTAAAAGTGCTTATTGTTTAAATGAATTTAAACATTTAGAACCTGTAGTACGTACATATTATTGTAATTACCAATTCGTAGAGAGTTATGATGATATTGATGATGAAATTATGAAGATTGCTATTTATGATCCAAATCATCAAATTATTCGTTATGCTGATGATATTGCTAGAGGATTAGATAAAGGTGTTAAGGCAACAACTTCAGGTAATGAATGGATCGATATTCAAAATGAAGATATTAATAAAGGGGTAGCTATCAAGTTATTACAAAAAGAATTAAATATCAAACCTGAAGAATGTATGGCGTTTGGTGATCAAATGAATGATTATACTTTACTTAAAGCGGTAAAATATAGTTATGCTATGGCCAATGCTGTTCCACGGATTAAAGATATTGCTTATGGCATTGCAAAAAGTAATGATCATCAAGGTGTTTTAGAGGTGATTAAACAAGAAGTATTGAATGAATTATAGAGTGTAAACTCTTACATTGAAAAATAATTCTTGACATAAAAAAATAAATAATGACAATTCAAATTATTGTGATATAATGAGGAAGTTATCGAAGGGAGAGTAGCGTATGAATATTAGAAATATAGCGATTATTGCCCATGTAGATCATGGAAAAACAACATTAGTAGACCAATTATTAAAGCTATCTGGAACATTAGAAGACCGTGAACAAATTAGTGAACGTGCGATGGATAGCAATGCCCTTGAAAGAGAAAGAGGAATTACAATTCTTGCTAAAAATACAGCAATTAATTATAAAGATTATCGAATCAATATCATGGATACACCAGGTCATGCTGACTTTGGTGGAGAAGTAGAACGTATCATGAACATGGTAGATGGTGTTTTATTAGTAGTAGATGCTTATGAAGGAACAATGCCACAAACACGTTTCGTTTTAAAGAAAGCTTTAGCTGCTAAAGTAAAACCTATCGTAGTTATTAATAAAGTAGATAGACCTGTAACACGTATTGATGAAGTTATGGATGAAGTCTTAGAATTATTTATGGAATTAGGCGCAGATGATGACCAATTAGAATTCCCAACAATCTATACTTCAGCTTTACAAGGAACATCAAGTCTAGATCCTGATATTTCAACACAAGTACCAAATATGGATTGTTTATTTGATATGATTATCAAAGAAATACCTGAACCATTAGTAGATGTTGATGGACCTTTACAATTCCAACCAGCTTTATTAGACTATAATGATTATGTAGGACGTATTGGAATCGGACGTATTCAAAGAGGCAAGATTCATGTTAATGAATCAGTCACTTGTGTAAGAGCTGATGGAAGCCATAGTCAATTTAGAATTCAAAAATTATATGGATTTATTGGATTACACCGTATTGAAATTGAAGAAGCCAGTGCAGGAGATATCGTTGCTATTGCTGGTCTTGCTGATATCGGTGTAGGTGAAACTGTTTGTACAACAGGTCAAGAAGAAGCTTTACCATTATTACATGTCGATGAACCAACAATCCAAATGGTTTTTGGTACAAATACCTCACCATTTGCTGGACAAGATGGTAAATTTGTGACTGCTAGACAAATTGAAGAAAGATTATTTAAAGAAACAAATAGAGACGTTTCATTAAAAATTGAAAGAATCCAAAATAAAGAAGAATGGATCGTTTCTGGACGTGGAGAATTACACTTATCTATTTTAATTGAAAATATGAGACGTGAAGGTTATGAATTACAAGTTTCTAAACCTAAAGCAATCATGAAAGAAATCGATGGTGTTTTATGTGAACCATATGAAGAAGTAACTATTGAAGCACCTGATGATTGTATTGGAGCGGTTATTGAATCACTTGGATATCGTCGAGGTGTCTTAGAAACAATGGATTCTCGTGATGGACAAACACGTGTTGTTTATACAATTCCGTCAAGAGGTTTATTTGGATTTATGACAAATTTCTTAACAATGACAAAAGGATATGGAATTATTTCTCACTCATTTATTGATTACCGTCCAATGGAAGGTGAAACAGTTGGTAAGAGAAACTTAGGTGTTTTAATTTCAATTGATAGTGGACAAACAACAGCTTATTCACTTGGAAGTGTTGAAGACCGTGGAGTAATGTTTGTTGGGCCTGGTGTGGATGTTTATGAAGGTATGATCGTTGGTGAACACAGTAGAGATAATGATTTAACAGTTAATGTTACTAAAGGAAAACAAATGACAAATACTCGTTCATCATCCAAAGATTCAACAGTTGTTTTAAAAAGACCTCGTCAATTTAATCTAGAATCTTGTTTAGATTATATTAATGAAGATGAACTTGTTGAAGTAACACCTGAAAATATTCGTTTAAGAAAACGCTATTTAACTGAAAACGAAAGAAGACAACAATATAGGAAAAATAATGCATAAGAGCTCTTTTAGAGCTCTTTTTTAAATTTGACACTAATTTGTGTAATATAGTTTTGAGGATTTGCTTCAGTAAGTTCATCAATCAAGCTTTCATCATAGGCAATATCATCTAATATGAGATGATTTTTTTTAGCATAATCTAAAAAAAGATGATAGGATTGATAAGATGTTTCATAAGTTCCTTTATGATAAATAACTAAATAGTTACCAGAAGGTATAATATCATAATTTTCATCTTCTAGTTGATTATCTAAAATTGTGTAATAATATTGATAAAATGTTTTCTTTCTTTTTGACTTTAACATTTTTTTCCATTCAACCATTCCACTAATAGCATGTCCTAAGGAATGGTTTTGTTTTTTTCTATATTTAATATGTTCTCCTAAAATTTTATACTGATTGATTTCTTTACTATTAAAAGGAATATAATCACTTTTAATAATTTTAATCTCATCTCGATATTCGATATATACCATATCTGTCAATATTTGATTAGCTTTGGTAATAAGTTGACATTTTGTTTCCATCATATTGATCATTTTATGATAGGTAGTAATAATCTCTTTTAAAGTATTAATCTTATTAGAAAATAATTCATACGTACTTTGAGCGTTACGATGTTCAATATAATCTTTGATTTCTTCTAAAGAAAGTCCTATTTTTTGAAGAGACTGTATAGTAGCTATAATGTCTAATTGGGACATTAAATAAAATCTATAGCCTTTTTCATTTTTATATGCAGGTAAAAAGATACCTTTTTTTTCATAAAAAATTAAAGTTTGACGACTCACTCCTGAAATACTTGCAAATTCTGTTGGTGAAACATAAATATTATCCATTTTTTAGCTAATCCTTTCCTAAATTAAAAAATTCACAAATAATACTTGATTGTATAGTTACAATATATCATAAAATAAATGTAGAGTTAAGAAACAGGAGGAAAATATGTTAGAAGTCAATAATTTTTTTCATGGAACACGTATTGTTGAAGGATATGGTGTTTTAAATGAAACAGGGAATGAAGTAAAAACATTGGGATTTAAAAAGGTGTTGATTGTTACAGATGATTTTTTATCTAAATCAGCTCATTATCAAGTATTAAAAGAAAGTTTAGAAAAAGAAGGAATTGAATATTTATTAGAAACGAATGTAAAACCTAATCCAAGGGCTGAAGATTGTGATGCAATGGCAAAAATTGCTATTGAAGAAAAGGTAGATGCCATCATTGCTTTAGGTGGAGGGTCAGCAATGGACCAAGCAAAAGCAGTTGCTGCAATTGTTACAAACGGAAAAACAACTGTTGAATGGGGTGATGTTGAATTAGAACATTCAATTTTACCACTTATTTGTATTCCTTCAACTGCTGGAACAGGAAGTGAAGTTACATGGTGTGCAGTCATTACAGATACAGCAAGAATGTATAAAATGACAGTTGGAGATCCTATTCATATGATTCCAACACTTGCAATTTGTGATCCAACAATTACTTTGGATTTACCACAATCACTTACAGCATCTTGTGGAGTGGATGCTTTAACACATTGTATAGAAGCTTACACAGTTAAAGTTCATCAACCAATTACAGATGCGCTTGCTTTAAAAGGAATTTCATTAATTGCTCAAAATTTAGAAAAAGCTTATGTAAATGGTCATGATAAAGATGCAAGAAGAAATATGATGATAGCAAGTACAATAGGTGGAATGTCTTTTATTAGTTCTAATGTTGGGGCTGTTCATGCTTTTGCTGAAACTGTTGGAGCATGGTTTGATACACCACATGGTGTTGCTAATTCATTATTTTTACCTTATATCATGGAATACAATATTCCAGCATGTATGGATAGATTTATAGATATTGCTCAAGCATTAGGAATTGAAAGAAATGGTATGAATGATCAAGAGTATGCTTACAGCACAGTAAAATATGTTAAAGAACTTAATAAACGTTTAAATATTCCTACTATTAAAGAAATAAAAGGGATTACTGAAGATAAGTTTGATGCAATTGCTCAAAGATCAGCAGATAATATTTTATCAAATGATAATGCAAGAGAAATTCATAAAGAAGATTACTTAGAATTATTAAAAAAAGCTTATAAAGATGAAGGAGAAAAAGAAAATGCATAAGATTAAAAAAATTGTTGATTTATCATGGGAATTTACAGCTGATACACCAATTTATCCAGGAGATCCTGAGCCATCAGTTACTGTAGCAACAACTTTAGAAAATGAAGGTTATAATTTATCAACATTAGTAATGGGAACACAAACAGGTTCACATGTAGATGCCCCTTATCATTTTTCTAATGAAGGAGCAACAATTGACCAAATGGAGTTGGATTTCTTTTTAGGAGATGCTATTGTTGTAAGAGTCACTGATAAAAAAGCTGAAGAAGCAATTACAATGGAAGATATTGAACCTTATAAAGAACAAATTACACCTGGTAAAATTGTTTTATTTAATACAAATTGGTATAAAAAAAGAGGAACAGAAGAATTTTTCCATCATCCTTATGTTAATGGAGAAGTTGCTCATTATTTAGTAGAACAAGGTGTTAGATTTATTGGAATTGATACAATTAATGCTGATCAAACAGGTGGAACAGAATTCCCAGTTCATGATTTATTTTCTGAAAAACGTTTAATGATTGGAGAAAACTGGGCTTATTTTGATAAAATTGATTTTGAAAATCCTTATATTATTGCTATTCCAATGAAAGTTGTAGGTTGTGATGGTTCACCAGTAAGAGCAATTGCAGTTGAGTGGGAGGATTAATGATGGATAAAAAGATTATTCTAGGATATACACGTAGATTACTTGCAATTATTCCTTCTATTTTCTTTTGTGCTCTAGGGGTCGCTTTACTTGTTTCACCAGAATGGGGAAGCGATCCTCTTACTACTTTTGAAATAGGATTATCTAATGTTTTTCATGTTCAATTAGGAACAGCAGCACTTGTTTTTGAAGGAATTGTTTTCTTTGTATTTTTAATTATTAGAAGAGATTTAGTACATTTAGGAACATTAGCTTGGTGCTTTTTAATAGGTCCATTTGAAAATGTTTGGTTAGATTTTTTAGCACCAATATTACCACCTGTAGATGCGATGTCATTTGGTTTAAAAGTAGGTTGCATTATTGCTGGATCTTTAATCATTATCCTTACTCTAGCCTACTATATTCCTATTGGTCTTGGATATCAATCGAGTGATATTTTTGCTTTTGCAATGGCTGATTTATTACATAAGAGTTATGGTATAGGTTTATCAGTTTCTTATTGTATTTTATTTGCCTTGGGAGTTTTTATGGGAGCTTCTTGGGGGATAGGAACACTGATTGCAGTTTTTGTTTATGGACCAGTTATTGATCGCTTATTACCTTATTTTAAACCTTATACTTATAAGATAGCTGGGATGACAGATGAAAAAGATGACTAAAAAACAAATGTATTTGTATGGCTTACCTGGTCTTGCAACATTGTTTACATTTACAATGTTTACGACTTATGGTTTATATTTCTTTACAGATGTTGTAGGACTTTCAGGAAGTTTTGCAGGTTTTATTATGACTATTGGGACTGTTTGGGATGCCATTACAGATCCTCTAGTAGGAATGATTTCTGATGCAAGAGATCCTCAAAAAGGACGAAGAAGACCATTTTTAATTGCTTTTGCTATTCCTTTTGGAATTGTTACATGGCTTTTATTTACGTCATGGAATTTTGTAGAAACTACACAAAAGATTTATTTTATTGTTGTTGCCATTTTATTTTATACATTTCAAACATTAATAGATATTCCTTATACATCTTTAAGTGGTGAAGTTACAAATGATTATGATACAAGAAGTCGATTAGCCACTATTAGAACATTTTGGGCTATCGTAGGGGTTGCTTTAGGAAGTGGTATCATGGCATATACTTCTTTTTTAGCTCCTTTTGTAGGAAGTATAAAGAATGCTTGGTCTATTTGTTTTGCTATTTTTGGTTTTATTTGTACAATCAGTATTTTAATTGGTTGGAAAGTTTCTAAAGGTTATGAAAATCAAGAAGACATCATTAAAGAAAAAGTAACTTTTAAAGATTTATTAAATGGACCATTAAGAAATAAAGCTTTTTTACATTTAACAGCAGCATTTATTTTTGCTATTTTAGCACAAGCTGTATTTTTAGGCGTATTAGTTTATTACCTTACTTATAATTTACAATTAAATAATATGCAAGTGTCGATGGTCAATATTATTATGTGGATTGTTGCTTTGTTTTGGGTGTTTCCTATTAATAAATGGTCCATCAAATACTCTAAAGCTAAAGCTTGGTGTATTTCGATGGGAATTTGGTTTGTATGTATGATTGTATTTCCTCTATTTATCTTAAAACCAAAATCAGCTATTGGTCCTGTTATCATGACAAGTATTTTAGTAGTTGGACTTAATGCTTTATATCAAGTGATTTATGCAATGATTAGTGATTGCGTAGAAGTTGATTGTTTGGTAAATAAGGTTAGAAAAGATGGTATTTTTTATTCAATGGCTACTGTTTCACAAAAAATAGCAGCAGCTATTGGGGTAAGTATCTTAGGAAACTGTATGGATAAAATTGGTTATAATGGTCAATTAGCAACCCAAAGTTTAGCAACACAACATGGAATTGCTCTTTTATTTATAGGTGTGACGTGTATGTGTTTACTTTTATCTATTATTTGTATGATGACAAATCCACTTACGAAAAAAAGATATCAAGATGTTTTAGAAGCTTTAAAGAAAAAAGAACAAGGTCAAGAAATTAATATTGAAGAATTTAAAGATTTGTTAATAATAAAGATGAAAAGATAGATTTTGAATAAAAATCTATCTTTTCTTTATAAAATAGAAAACATCAAGTATAATATGTTTGAAGAAAGTAGGGGATAAAATGATAGCAGGTATAGAAGTTAATCTATCATTAATTTTAAACATTATTCGTACAATTATTGATTTATTATTAGTGTGGTATATTTTATATTTAGGAATTAGTATGTTTAAACAAAATATGAGAACGATGCAGTTATTTAAAGGGGTTCTCATTATTTTGTTAATTAAATTAGTAACAAGTGTTTTAGGACTTTCAACAATGTCTTATTTAGTAGATACGGTTTTGACTTGGGGAATTATTGCGGTAATTGTAATCTTTCAACCAGAAATTCGTTCATTACTTGAAAAAATGGGACAAACTAAAAGAGATTATCATATGGAACGTTTATCAAATGATCAAAAGGAACATTTGTTAGATGAAATTGTTGATTCGGTGACAAAGCTATCAGAAACACAAACAGGGGCCTTGATTACTTTTGAAAGAGGACAATCTTTAATAGATTATATTAATACAGGAACTAAAATCAATGCCGATATTAAATCAGAATTATTTAATACGATCTTTTGGGAAGGAACACCTTTACATGATGGGGCAGTTATTATTAAAGATGACCGTGTTGTTTGTGCAGCTGCCTTTTTCCCACCAACTCAAAAGGATCTTTCACCTATTTATGGGGCAAGACATCGTGCTGCTATAGGAATAAGTGAAATTACTGATTCATTAACAGTTGTAGTTTCTGAAGAAACAGGAACGATTTCTTTTGCTATCAAAGGAGAACTTATTAAGATTCCAAGAAAGGAATTAAGAGCAAGCTTAGTTAATGAACTAGGTTGGTTTAAATCAGAAGATGAAGAAGGTGATGAAGATGAGTAAAAATAATCAAGAACATCGTGATTCAACAACTGATTTTTTCTTAAATTTTATTTCAAAAGAAAAAGAAAAACCAAAAACAGAAGAAAAACATATCACTCCTCAATCTATTAATGATGAAATAGATTCAAGGGGAAGAGCTTTTGTCAATGGTGCTATTAAAGTGATGAATTTTATTAATTCTACTTTAGATAGAATGTTACAATCAGGATTATCTTTAAAAATATTATCATTTATTTTAGCAACGATTTTACTATTTACAGTTAATGGAGGTAATTTTGAAAATGTATTTTCAACACCTAATTCAGGAGATTATATTCAACAAGTCCCTGTGAAAATAGAAAATTTACAAGATGATTTTGTTGTTGCTGGAATGCCAAAGACTGTAAGTGTAGGCTTAGTTGGTCCTTCTATTGATATTTATAATGCTAAATTGATGAAAAATTATGAAATATATGCTGATTTTTCGGGAATAGGGGAAGGTGAACAGACAGTAGAATTGAAATCAAGAAATTTCTCTAATGATTTAGAAGTTCTCATTGTTCCTCAAACAGTAACGGTAACAGTTTCACAAAAGGTAACTAAAACGTTTAGTTTAGGATATCGTTTTAAAAATGAAGATAGCTTAAAGGATAAACATTCTGTTTCAGTAGATAGTATTGAACATAGTGAAGTAGAAGTAAGGGGTTCACAAGATAATATTGATAATGTTTATTCTGTTGAAGCAGTTATTGATTTAAAGGGAGTGACAGATTCGTTTACTCAAGAATGTAAAGTAAAGGCTTTTGATCGAAGTGGAAAAGCTTTAAATGTAAGTGTTATTCCTTCAACTGTTAAAGTGGATTGTTCATTGTCTAATTATAGTAAGACAGTTCCACTTGTACCTGAATATACAGGAAATGTGGCTAATGGATATGCAATCGATCAAATGACTTTTTCAAAAGATAAAGTAAAGATTTATGGTGATGAAAGTAAATTAAAGGATATTAATAATATTAAAGTTAAAGTGGATGTAAGTGATTTGGAAGAAGGTCGTACATTTAAAGACTTAAAATTGTTAAGTGTTTCAGGAGTTAATAAGATGTCATTTACTAAAGTGGATGGAACAATTACGCTTGTTCCTTCTGAACAAAGACAATTTACAGATATACCAATTCAAATAAAAAATGGCAAAGAAAACAATGTTTCTATGTCAAGCGATACATGCAATTTAACAGTTATTGGTACAAGTGATCGTATTAATGCTCTTACAAATGATGACATTAAGGTCTATGTAGATGTCGTTGGGTTAAAAAAGGGTCGACATAATGTGAAATTAGAAGTAGAATTAAGTGACGAAACTTTAACATATCGTTTAGATAGCGATGAACAGATTCGCGTAAATATAAAGAAATAGGAGAGATTTGAAATGGGAAAATATTTCGGAACAGATGGCTTTCGTGGGGAAGCTAATAAAGATTTAACAGTTGAACATGCTTATAAAGTAGGAAGATACATTGGGTGGTATTTTGGAAGAAATAAAGATCATGCTCAAGTTGTTATTGGGAAAGATACAAGAAGAAGTTCTTATATGTTAGAATATGCACTTGTTGCTGGACTTACAGCAAGTGGTGCTGATGTTTCTTTAATGCATGTAACAACAACACCAAGTGTTGCTTATATTACAAGAACAGATGGCTTTGATTGTGGAATTATGATTTCTGCTTCACATAATCCATATTATGATAATGGTATTAAGGTTTTAGATTGTAATGGTCATAAAATGGATGCGAAGGTTGAAAATTTAATTGAACAATACATTGATGGTGAAGTAGATGAAATTCCATTTGCTACAAAAGATGAAATTGGATGTGCAACAGATTATTCAGTAGGTAGAAATAGATATTTAGGATATTTAATGTCAATTCCTACACGTGCTTTTAAAAATATTCGTGTTGGTTTAGATTGTGCAAATGGTGCAAGTTCTAATCTTGCTAAAAGTGTTTTCGATGCTTTAGGAGCAAAAACTTATGTGATTCATAGTGAACCAGATGGTTTAAATATTAATACAAACTGTGGTTCTACACATATTGAATCATTACAAGAACTAGTAAAATCTAAAGGATTAGATATTGGTTTTGCTTATGATGGTGATGCTGATCGTTGTTTAGCTGTTGATGAATTTGGAAGAGTTATTGATGGTGATTTAATTCTTTATGTTTGTGGTAAATATTTAAAAGAACATGGTGAATTATCTAATGATACAATTGTTACAACAGTTATGTCTAACTTAGGTTTATATAAAGCGTTAGATAAAGAAGGTATTAAATATGAAAAAACAGCTGTTGGAGATAAATATGTTAATGAAAACATGGTGAAAAATGGTCATTGTATTGGTGGAGAACAATCAGGACATATCATTTTCTCTAAACATGCCACAACAGGAGATGGTATTTTAACATCTTTAAAAATTATGGAAGCAGTTATTGAAAGCAAAAAAACATTAGCTCAATTAGTTGAACCTGTAACAATTTATCCTCAATTAATGAAAAATGTATATGTAAGAGATAAAAAAGAAGCTCAAAATGATGTTGAAGTACAAAAAGTCATTAAAGAAGTTGAAGATAAGTTAGGTGATGAAGGACGTGTTCTTGTTCGTGAATCAGGAACAGAACCAGTTGTACGTGTTATGGTTGAAGCGGATACAAATGAAAAATGTTTACAATCTGTAGATTATATCATTACTAAAATGAAAGAACGCGGATTTGTTATTGAAAGATAAAATCACATATTATCACAAAATATTGCCATATATTATGGCAATATTTTAACTATAATAGGTCATAATAGAATAGGATACAAATGAGGTGAAGAAGATGTTATTTAAAATTAATATTATAGATGATGAAAAAAATCTAAATGATTTGGTAAGAACTTATTTAGAAAAAGAAGGCTATAGTGTTTGCTCATTTTATACGTATGATGAAGCTTTACTTCATAAAGATGATGATGTACATCTATGGCTTATAGATATTATGTTAGATAAGGCAAGTGGTTTTGAATTGTTTAATGAAATAAAGGCAAGTAAGCCTAAAATGCCAATTATATTTATGTCAGCTAGAGATCAAGAATTTGATCGTATTATTGGTTTAGAAAAAGGCTCAGATGACTATATTACAAAACCATTTAATATTAAAGAAGTTATTTTAAGAATTAATAATTTATTAAAACGTGCTTATGATAATCCATCTAAGATACAAATAGATGGTTATGATATTGATTTAGAAAAAAGAAGAGTCTTCTATAACAATAATGAAATCATTTTAACAACAAAAGAATATGATCTACTTGTTTACTTTTTAAATAACAAAGGATTAGCTATTTCAAGAGAACAAGTTTTATCAAAAGTATGGGACGAAAATTATTTTGGTAGTGATCGTGTCGTTGATGATACACTTCGAAGATTGCGTAAAAAAATGCCAGAAATTAATATTCGTACGATTTATGGATTTGGATATCGTTTAGACTAATGCTTACGAAATATTCTTTACAAAAACAACTTGTTATTATTTTTTCAATTATTGCAATAGGTGTTTTAGCAATTCTATTGCCTATTATTGATAACAACTTAACACATGTTATTGATAATGAAATGTATGATGTTTTGACACGCTCACAAAATGATTTTTACTCATATGATTTTTCTCCTGATTATGCAGGTTCAGATAAACAAATTTATCACTTTACTTATAACATTAATGAAGATACGCTTACAACAGCGCAAAATATTTCTGCTAAGAAATATCAAATATTAGATTATGTTTTTCAAAATGATCTTTATAAGATGGTTAAGAAAAATAAAAAGAAATTACAAGAAAAGGTTAAAATGCAAGACCAAACAGTATATTATCAAATTGTAAAAGCGGATGATTCTAATTATATTATTTCACTTGTTTATAGTGATTATTCTAAAACATTGATTAATAATCTAAAGGATCAAGTTATTGATATCTTTTATATTGCTTTTTTTATTATTGGACTTGCTTTGTTTATTTGGGTTTCATCTTTAATAAAACCATTGAAACTTATTAAAAATTATATAGATGATATAAAAAATGATAAAGAAAGTGAATTGCATATTCAAAGAGAAGATGAGATAGGTGTTTTATCTTCTTCGTTAATAGAAATGAAAGAAGAGATAGATCGACAAAATGAAATTAAAGAAGAAATGATTCATAACATTTCTCATGATTTAAAAACACCTATTGCTTTAATTCAAACATATGCTCAAAGTATTAAGGATGATATTTATCCTTATGGAGATAAAGATTCATCAGTGGATGTTATTTTAGAAAATACAGATCGGTTAGAAAAGAAAGTAAAAAGTTTACTATATTTAAATCGATTAGATTACATAAGTGGACAAATTGGAGATGAAACATGTTCAATGAAAGAATTGATTGAACATATTGTTTTCCAATTAACAGCTATGCATACACAAATAGAAATTCTTACAGATTTACAAGATTCCTCTTTTAAAGGAAAAGATGATTATTGGCGTATTTGTATTGAAAATATTATAGAAAATGCTGCTCGTTATGTACACCATGAAATTAAAATTATTTTAAAAGATCAATATTTAGAAATATTTAATGATGGTGAACCTATAGATAATTCAAATCCTGAATCTTTATTTCAACCTTATGAAATAGGTCATAAAGGACAATTTGGTTTAGGATTATCTATTGTTTATAAAACAGTAACAATGTATGGATATAAAGTTGAAGCTGTTAATAGAGTTGATGGTGTAAGTTTTATTATTCAAAAGAAAGATTAGTCGAATGATTAATCTTTTTTTAAAAAGTGTTGCTTTTTTTGATAAAGAGTGGCACTATTTTAGAGTTATCAATTCTCAAAAATAGAGAAAAAGAGTATAATAAACTTTAAGGAGTGAGTAAAGATGAAAGTTGTTGTTGCTGCAGGAGGAACAGGTGGACATTTATACCCTGCTCTTGCATTAGTTGAATATATAAAAAAACAAGAACCAAATTCAAAATTTTTATTTATTGGAACAAAGGATCGTTTGGAATCTCAAGTTGTTCCCCAACTTGGATATGATTATGTTGGTTTAAATGTTAAAGGATTAGCGGGTAATCCTTTAAAGAAAGCTCATGCAGCTTTGTTATTTGTTAAATCTATTGGAAAAGCAAAAAAAGTTATAAAAAAATTTAATCCTGATATTGTTGTTGGTTTTGGTGGATATCCAAGTGCTTCAGCTTTAGAAGCTGCTGCAAGTTTAAAAATTAAAACGATGATTCATGAACAAAACTCAATTATTGGTTTAACAAATAAAATTCTTATAAAAAAAGTAGATAAGATCATTTGTTGTTACCAAAAAGCGTATGAAGAATTTCCTCAAGAAAAAACACTATTGCTTGGAAATCCTCGTGCAAGTGTTGTCAGCCATGAAGTTCCTAAAGATATTTATGATAAATATGGTTTAGATAGAAATAAAAAAGTTGTTACGATTGTTATGGGATCATTAGGATCACAGACAGTTAATCAAACGATGAAGGAATCGATGAATCAATTTGTTGGTAAAGAATATCAAGTACTTTATGTTACTGGGAAACCTTATTATGAATCAATGAAAGATTATGAAAATGAAAACGTAAAAATCATCCCTTATGTTGATGATATGCCTTCTTTAATGCATGCGACAGATCTTATTGTTTCACGTGCAGGAGCCAGTACCCTTGCTGAATTAACAGCTTTAGGCGTACCAGCTATTTTGATTCCTAGTCCTTATGTAGCAGCAAATCATCAAGAATATAATGCACGTGAATTAGAAAATAATCATGCTGCTAAAATGATTCTTGAAAAAGATTTAACAGGAGAAAAATTGATTTCTACAATTGATAGTGTTATTAATGATCAAACTGCACTTCAAATTTTAACAGAAAACGCTAAAAAGTTAGGAAAGCCAAATGCAGTTGAAGACATGTATCAAGAAATTATTTCGATGTTAGGAGACTAATGATGAAGTTTGAAAAATATTATGAAGAACTTAAACAATTAGATGTTGGAACAGTTCTTAAAGATGAACCGTTATATAAACATACAACTTATCGTGTAGGTGGGCCAGCAAAATTATTTATAAAAGCTCAAAATGTCGATGAGTTGATTGAAGTGATAAAGTATTGTCGTAAGCATCGTATTCAACTTTTTGTTATTGGAAGAGGTTCAAATTTATTGTTTTCAGATAAAAGTTTTGAAGGAATTATTATTTCCCTTGAAGATATGAATCAATATCATGTTAATGGGAGCGAAGTAACTGCCCAATGTGGTGTTACAATGATTAAACTTGCTTATGATTGTGCTAAAATTGGTTTGAGTGGTTTTGAATTTATGGGAGGAATTCCTGGAAATATCGGTGGTGGTATTTTTATGAATGCAGGGGCCTATAAATCATGTTTAAGTAAAGTTGTTAAATCAGTAAAAGTATTAGATGAACATTTAAAAGTGGTTGAATTATCTAAAGATGAAATGGATTTTTCATATCGACATTCCATCATTCAAGACCATCCTAAATGGATTGTCTTGGAAGCTACTTTTGTTTTGGAAAATAAAAGTGTTGAAGAAATTAATGAAACTTTAGATAAAAGAAAAGAAAGAAGAATGTCTACGCAACCTTGGAATAAACCAAGTGCAGGAAGTGTTTTTAGAAATCCAGAAGGTGCAGCTGCATGGAAATATATTGATGATGCAGGTCTTAGAGGTTATGAAATTGGTGGAGCACAAGTTTCTCCAAAACATTCTAACTTTATTGTAAATAATGGTTATGCTTCTGCTAAGGATATTCATGATTTGATTTTTTATGTCCAAAAAACAGTTCAAGAAAAGTATGGTGTTTTATTAAAACCAGAAGTACGTTTTATTAATTGGGAGTCTTAAGATGACAACGTATGTATATAATGAACATGATGAAAATCAAGTGTTAACAATGAGAAATAAATTAAAAAAGAAAAAAAGAAAAAGAAGAATTAATTTTGTGCTTATTGTTTTGTTTTTGATATTTTTAGTGATTTTTTTCTTTGGAGATATGTCTAAAGTAAAAAAAATAACTATTTCAGGATGTCATTTGACTTCTGCTGAAGAGATTATTGAACGATTACCGGTTAAATCAAAAAAAACTTATTTTTTTAAAGTAAATAAAAAACAGGTTGAAACAGAGGTTGAAAAAATGATCTTTGTTGAAAAAGCAACTGTAACGAAAGATTTGATAGGGAATATAAAGATAAGAATTAAAGAAAACAATGCTTCTTTATATGGCTATATTAATAATATTTTATATGTTGCAGATCAAGATGGCATTTTTGAACAAGATCAACAACAAAAATGGATTTCTTATGTACAACGTTGTCCACAAATGATGAATTTTGACGAAGAACATTTCCGATCATTTGTGAAAGCATATGTCAAATTACCATCAGTTGTTCAAAATCAAATCTCTAGTATTGTCTTTGAACCTGATGAAAAAGATCAAACCAAATGTAAGTTGGAACTTAATGATGGTAAGGTTTTTTATGTACGTATTGAAGACATGGAAAAACAACTTACATCAACAAATTATTACTTGGTTATTCAAAGTTATCCTGATTATAAATACTATGATTATTTAGGAAAAAATGTCTATGTATACAATTAAATAGTGTATGAAAAAAGCTACGTGTTTGAAACTAAAACCTTTAAATATCGTAGCTTTTATGATAATATAATGGTATATGTAGTAAGGGGAGATAGACATGAATGAAGTTTATGCAGTATTGGATATAGGTAGTGCTTCAATTGAATTGTTAGTTGGTGAAATTATCAATTCTAATTTACATGTTCTTTTTTCTAAAAAGGTCCCTAGTCATGGTGTAAAAAAAGGCATCATTGAAGATGAAAATTTATTAGTAAATGATATCAAAGGAGTTGTTCAAGAAGCTAATGATTTTCTAGATGGAGAAATCAAAGCAGTTGGTCTTACAATCCCTACTATTCGTTCTAAACTTTATCAAAGTAATAGTAGTGTATCACTTAGTGATCATGATAAGATTTCTAAGGATGATATTGTAAGAGGTTTGAAACTTTCTACTAAATTCAAAAAATCTCATGAAGAAGAGGTGGTTTGTGTAATACCAGTTCGCTTTAATGGTGATTTTGGAATTAGTCAAGTACCTCCTATAGGAGAAGCTTCAAGAAATTTAATTATTGATACATTGATTATTACTTCACAAAAACAGATTTTATATCCATATATTATGGCTGTTGAAAAGGCAGGTTTAGAAGTTATGGATATTTGTATCAATGCCTTTGCGTGTGCAAAGGAAGCTTTTGATGCGTTTTATCTTCAAGAAGGTGCATTGATTATTGATATGGGATATAAAACGTCAACAATATCTTTCTACAAAGATGGATATTTAAAATATTTAACAGTATGTTCAGTTGGGGGCTATAATTTGACTAGAGCAATTGCTCAACATTTACAAATTTCTATGAATCAAGCTGAAACATATAAAGTCAAATATGGTTCTTTGGATTATACTGTTGGGCAAGAGGATACTATTCATACAACTGAGCTTCCAGATGGTCGTAAAGATTATACACAAAAAGATTTTGCGGGTATTTTAGAAGAAGCTGCAGTTGATATGTTAAATGTTATTAAAGAAAAAATGGGTGTTATCGATAATGGACAACATTATGAAACACTGATTGTTGGTGGCGGAGGAGAACTTGAGCTACTAGATAAAGTTGCTGGTCGTGTTTTAGAAGGTCCAGTGAGAGTTTATCGTCCAGATATTATTGGCATTAGAGATATGGCATTTGTTTCTTCTGTAGGAATGATTTTTTATATGTCTGATCGTGCTAAATATCTAGGTCCTTATGAAACATCTGTTGTTTTACCGGATATTTCTAATACAATGGCTGTGAGATTTAAAGGACTTACGAAAGTAAAAGATACAAAAGAGAAAACTGGAAGATTTAGTAGATTACTAGATACTTTCTTTGGTGAAGAAGAATAGATAAAAGAGAGGGTAAATCATGAACGAAGAATTAGATTTTGAACAAGTTGCAAAAATAAAAGTAATCGGTGTTGGTGGCGGAGGAAACAACGCTGTTAACCGCATGGTTGAAGAAGGCGTTAGAGGAGTAGAATTCTTTGTCGCAAATACAGATGTACAAGTATTACGTCGTTCGCCTGTAGAAAATAAAATTGTTTTAGGAAAAGATTTAACAAAAGGTTTAGGAGCAGGAGGTAATCCAGAAGTAGGAAAGAAAGCTGCTTTAGAATCTGAAGGAGATATTAGAACTGCCCTTGAAGGTGCAGATATGGTTTTCATTGCTGCTGGTATGGGTGGTGGAACTGGTACTGGTGCAGCACCTGTTTTCGCTAAGATTGCTCGTGAATTAGGAGCGTTAACAGTTGGTGTTATTACTAAACCATTCACTTTTGAAGGTATGAAACGTAAAAAACAAGCAATTGAAGGAATTGATGAATTACGTGCCAATGTAGATAGTATTATTGTGGTTTCAAATGATCGTTTATTACAATTAATTGGTGGTCGTCCAATGCAAGAAGCTTTTAGAGAAGCAGACAATGTATTAAGACAAGGTGTTCAAACAATTACTGATTTAATTGCTGTTCCTGCATTTATCAACCTTGACTTTGCAGATATCTGTGCAGTTATGAAAAATAGAGGAAATGCGTTAATTGGTATTGGTATGTCATCAGGAGATGATAAAGCAAAAGAAGCTGCAAAACGTGCAATTTCTTCACCTTTATTAGAAGTTTCCGTAGCAGGTGCTAAAGACGCTATTATTAACGTTACAGGTGGACCAAATATTTCATTGTATGATGCAAATATTGCACTTGAAACAATTACTCAAGAAGTTGGAGATGACATTAATACTTATTTAGGTATTGCTATTAATGAAAACTTAGATGATGAAATTATTGTTACTGTTATCGCAACAGGATTCGAAGAAGAAAAGGAAGAAGTAACTGTCCAACCTTCAGTAGCAAGACCTTTAGGTGAAGAACCTCAAACTTTTGAATCATATGATGATGACGAAGATGATGATGGTTTTCCACCAGCATTTATCAAAAATAGAAGAATTTAATAAGATGAGCTAACGATGTTAGCTCATTTTTATAAAGGGGGAAATTTAAATGAAAATTGGATTTATAGGATTAGGAAATATGGCGGGGACAATTTGCCAAGGTCTTATTAAAAGTGATTTTATTGATGGTAGTGAGGTATATGGATATGATATAAATAGTCAACAGCTGATGATGTTTGAACAAGATTTTGGTATTCATATATGTTCAAGTGAACAAGACGTTGTTAAAAATTGTGATTATTTGGTGATGGGGGTCAAACCAAATGTCGTAGAAAATGTTATTTCAAAAATAAAATCAGTCATTGATCAACAAGTGATCGTTTCAATTGTTGCTGGTTATGGAAATGATAAATATGAAGAATTATTACCGGGAACACATCACTTAACAATTATGCCAAACACACCAGCTAAGGTATTAGAAGGAACGACTTTATTTGAAAAAGACAATACTTTAACAGCTGAAGAATTAAATTATGTACAAACAATGTTTGAAAGCATTGGTGAGGTTTATCTTATTGAAAATTATCAAATGGTTGCCGGTGGTGCTTTAAGTGGTTGTGGACCAGCTTTTGTTTATATGTTTATTGAAGCTTTAGCAGATGGTGCAGTTTTAAATGGTTTGCCTCGTGATTTGGCTTATAAGCTTGCCAGCCAAACTGTTTTAGGAAGTGCAAAAATGGTTAAAGAGACGCAATTACATCCAGGCATTTTAAAAGATCAAGTTTGTTCTCCAGGTGGTATTACGATTCAAGGTGTTAAGGCTTTAGAAGAAAATAATTTTAGAAACGCTGTAATGGAAGCAATCGATCGTTCAAAAAAATAATGTGTAGAAAGTATGGATTTTTGACCATACTTTTTTAAATGTCCAATCTTTTTTGACATCTTTTTTACTTGTCATCATATATGATGATAAAGGGGTAAGCAAGATGGAGGTCTATGTTGAATTAACTTATTGTATGAATGGTATTTTATTTATCATGACTTATGAAATGATTTCATTATTGCTTAATATTAATTGGTCATTTTTGAAAATCCTTTTCTTGAGTTTTTTAAGTAATATATCGGTTGTTCTCATTTATATAGACTATTTACCATATATAAGTTTTTTATACTGGATTGTCCTTTTTTTATTTATTTTTAAAAAACAATTTTTCTTATATTTTCCAGTTTTTTTAATTGTTTATTTTTCAATACTATTCTTTATCAATACCCTAATAAAAGAATCATTTATATACAACGGAATCTTGATTACTCCCATAAATTATAAAGATATAGTTATTGTTGTTATGACATGTGTTTTTTTTATCATTGAAACAATTTATTTAATTTATACAAAAAGAAAAATAAAACAAAAAGATGATCTATATGATGTAACACTTATTTTTAATAATAAGATTTACCATCTTTCAGGTTTTTTAGATAGTGGTAATCATGCAAACTATCTAGGTTATCCACTTATTTTTATTAAAAAAAGTAAAATTGATACTTATCAACAATTAGATACATTGATTATTGATGGCTTAAAAAAAAGAAAAATAGATATTATTTTAGTTGATCAAGTTTTAGTAAATAAGCAATCTTTAAGAAATGTTTATATAGGTGTATTGGATGAATTAGATTATGATTGTTTATTAAATAAAGAATTGATGGGAGGGATTATTTGATGTGGCAAATGATTAGACAGTTTTTAAATACAAAACAGTATCTTTATTATATAGGAAGACATGATATTTTACCGCCTCCTTTAAAAGGTCAACAAGAAAAGGAAATAATTGAAAAAGCAGTTTCTGGGGATCAAAAAGCAAGAGATTTATTGATTGAACATAATTTAAGATTGGTTGTTTATGTTGCTAAAAGATATGACAATAGCGCCAATTGTCCTTTGGAAGATTTAATTAGTATTGGCACAATTGGTTTAGTAAAAGCAATCAATACTTTTAAGGCAGATAAAAATATTAAACTTGCTACGTATGCTTCAAGGTGTATTGAAAATGAAATACTTATGTACTTAAGAAAAAATAATAAGATTCGTTATGAGATTTCTTTAGATGAACCTTTAAATATTGATTATGATGGTAATGAGTTATTATTAGGAGATATCGTAGGAACTGATGATGATCTTGTTGAACAAGAAATGTTGAAAAGTGATCAAAAGAAAATTTTTTATGAAGCTTTAAAAGAATTGAATGAAAGAGAAAAAGAAATATTGATTTTAAGATATGGTTTATCTAATAATGATGAATTGACACAAAAGGATGTTGCTGATTTATTAGGTATTTCACAATCTTATATTTCTAGATTAGAAAAAAAGATTATAAAAAAATTAAGAAGTCAATTAAATTATGATGAAGTGAAATAGTATATTTTTATCAAAAAAAGCCACACTAATTTTGGTGATTATTGTGGAAAAAGAAAGTTTTATGAGCGCTATCCCTATTCAAAAAACACTTTCTAAAGAAGAATTATATATTTTGATTCAAAATTATCAAAAGAATCATGATCAAAAAAGTAAAGAAATGATTATTCTTTCTAATACAAAATTAGTGTTATCTTTAATGAAAAGATTTTACCAAAAATCAAATCATTATGAAGATCTGTTTCAAGTAGGCATCGTTGGTCTAATAAAAGCAGTCGACCATTTTGATACCAATTATCAATTACAGTTTTCAACGTATGCAGTTCCTTTGATCATTGGTGAAATGAAACGTTATTTAAGAGATAATACACAAGTTAAGATTTCTAGACCAATCAAGGATTTAGCTTATGCTATTTTAAAAGAAAAGGAAAAATATTTAAATCAATATCAAAGAGAACCAACGATTCAAGAATTATCACAAAATTTAAATATTGAAAAACAAAATATTATAGAAGCAATGCAATCTACTCAAAGCATTGCTTCTTTCCAAGATGTTGTAGGAAATGATAATCAAAATGAATTATCATTATCAGATATTGTCTCACTTGATCCAGAAACATTGAAACATTATCATGATCACCTTGATTTAAAAAATGCCTTTGATTGTTTAAATCAAAGAGAAAAGAAAGTAATTCAAGAAAGATACTATCAGGGTTATTCGCAATGTGAAATAGCAGATGAGCTTTTTGTATCACAAGCGCAAATTTCTCGAATTGAAAAAAAAGCTTTAGAAAAATTACATAAAAAATTAGTCTAAAGCATATTTTATAGGGGTGATCGTATGAGATTTGTATCATTACAATCAAAAGATGTGATTAATGTTTATGATGGTAAAAAAATAGGGTATATTGCGGATATTGAATTAGATTGGTGTCAAAAATGTATACGTGCTTTAATTGTCGAAAAAATGAATTTTTTTCATTTTTTTTGTTTTTTTAAAGAGCCTCCTGTCTTAGTTATTCCGATTGAATGTGTGATTTCTTTAAAAGGCGATGTGATTTTAGTGAATATTGAACAGGTTTAGCTAGATTTCCTTGTTGATACCTTTGATAATCAATAAATGTATGGTATAATATTGAGGAAATAAAAGGAGGATGACTTCATGGGTTACGGTGAAAAAGTAAAAAAATGGTTTTTCGATGAAGATGGGGATGGAGAAGATATTGCTGAAGATTATGATGCTGTAGAGGTTGATACTGTACCTAAAACAAGCTTATTTGAACAAGCAAAACTTTCTAAAACAAGCGAAGCTGTGAAATCATTAAATATGAATAAAGATAGTCATTTAGTTTTATTTGAACCACGTTCATTTGGAGAAACTCAAGATATTGCAAATTATTTAAAAACAAAAAAAGCAACAGTTGTTAATTTACATCGTTTACAAAAAGATCAAGCTAAACGTGTTGTTGATTTCTTAAGTGGTGTTATTTACGCTATTGAAGGTGACATTCAAAGAATAGGACCAAAAATTTTCTTATGTACACCTCGTAATATTTCTGTTGCAGGAACAATTGATCTAGATGAAGATGAACAAGAAGATTAAAAAGTATGGTTTCCATACTTTTTTAAGTTATGTTTGAACATTTTAAAGGGGAAGAAGTCTTTGTAAAAAAGGTACTTGATTATTTGGATCAAGTACAATATAAACAAAGACTTATTTTAACGCAATTTTTAGATCCGTATCATCAATCAATTGTTAAAAGTGTTATTGGGCATCAAGATGAAGTTCAAGTTTTAGAAAATGGTGGTTTTATTCATAGTGAAAGTCAAAGAATAATTATTGCTCCTTATTTTTATGAAATAGAAAAGGAAGATTTTGAAATCGTTGTTTGTAAGATTATTTATGCAAAAAATTTTGAAAAATTAACACATCGAGATATTTTAGGTGCTTTAATGTCTTTAGGAATTAAAAGAGAGTTATTTGGAGATATTGTTGAAAAAGACAAAGATTTTTATTTAGCTGTTGATCGACATATTTATGAATATTTAAAAGATCATTTATCAATGATTAAAAGAAGTAAAGTAAAGTTTGTTGAATGGGATGAAGAAATAGAAGTAAAAAATGATTATTTAGTAAAATCATTTATTGTATCTTCATTTCGATTAGATAAGATCATTTCTTCTTTTTATAAAATTTCAAGACAAAAAGCAGCAGAATTTATTCGTGCTGGTCATGTAAAAGTTAATCATAAACCGGTTGAACAAATAAATTATTTATGTAATAATAAAGATATAATATCATTCAAAAAACATGGTAGAGTGATGTTTGTTGATTGTAATAAACAAACACGCTCTGATAATTATGTGGTTGAAGGGTATTTTTATAAGTAGGGAGTGAACATGATGTCATTGAAAAAACAAGTATTTGGTTATAATAAGTCACAAGTTGATGAATTGATCAATGAAAAAGATAATGAAATAAAACAGTTGAATGATCAAATTAAAAAATTACAAGAAGATTATCAACAATTAGAACATCAAAAATCATTATTACAGCATCGTGTAAACATCCAAGAACAAACAAATGAAGAAATTGCACGTCTTGCATTAAAAGAAGCAAGCGAACTTATTGACAAAGCGAAAAAGAATGCTAATATGATACTGAGCGAATCGCTTGAGTATGTTCGTTCACTTTCTGGTGAGATGAGTGACTTTAAAGCGCAAGCTGTTAAATTTAGAGCTTCAGTGGAAAAAATGTCAAAAGATATCCTTGAGTCTATTGATCAATCTGAAGTTTATAATTTAATTAATGAAGATAAATACGATGAAGGAGACAGTTTATAATTAGAGTTTTAAGAGAGCTGATGGCTGGTGTAAATCAGTAACAAAGATTATAATGTATCACTCTGGAGTAGCCCTTTGAATTAAGTAGGAGGAGACGTTAATCGCGTTAAGATTTCAAGAGCGTATGTAAATACGAATTAAGGTGGTACCGCGATCACATCGTCCTTAGGATGATGTGTTTTTTATTTTTTAAGAGAGGAAAGAAAGAAATGAATTACAAAGACACATTATTAATGCCAAAAACTGACTTTGAAATGCGTGGAAACTTACCAAAAAAAGAACCTAAGTATGTAGAACGTTGGCAAGAAAACGACATGTATAACAAAGTTATCCAACAAAACGAAGGAAAAGACAGCTTTGTCTTCCATGATGGTCCTCCATATGCTAATGGAAATATGCACATGGGGCATATGTTAAACAAAGTCATCAAAGACGTTATTTGTCGTTATAAAAATATGAATGGTTTCTATACACCATATATTCCTGGATGGGATACTCATGGTTTACCGATTGAAAATGCTATTCAAAAATTAGGTGTTAATCGTAAAGAAATGCCTACAGCTAAGTTTAGAGAAAAATGTGAAGCTTATGCACATGAACAAGTAAATAAACAAATGTCTCAATTAATTCGTATGGGAACATTTGCGGATTATAAACATCCATATTTAACATTACAACATGAATTTGAAGCAAGACAAATTGAAGTTTTTGCTAAAATGGCAATGGATGGATTAATTTTCAAAGGATTAAAACCAGTTTACTGGTCACCATCAAGTGAATCTGCTTTAGCAGAAGCTGAAGTTGAATATCATGATATCAAATCACCAACTATCTTTGTTAAATTCCAAGTTAAAGATGGTAAAGGAGTCTTAGATAATGATGTTAACTTTGTTATTTGGACAACAACTCCTTGGACAATTCCTGCTAACTTAGCAATCTGCTTAAATGCTTCTTATAACTATGCATTAGTTGAAACAGAAAAAGGAAAATTAATTGTCTTAGATACTTTAGTTGATGAATTAATGGCTAAATTTGAAATCACAGATTACAAAGTTGTTAATCATTATAAAGGATCTGAATTAGAATACATTACATGCCAACATCCGTTATATGATAGAGAATCATTAGTTATCTTAGGAGATCACGTAACAGCTGATTCTGGTACTGGATGTGTTCATACTGCACCTGGATTTGGGGCAGACGACTTCTTTGTAGGTCAAAAATATAACTTACCAGCTTATTGTAACGTTGATGAACATGGTTGTATGATGGAAGATTGTGGTGAATGGTTAGCTGGTCAATATGTTGATGACGCTAATAAAACAGTAACTATGAAATTAGATGAAATTGGAGCTTTATTAAAACTTGAATTCATCACACACAGTTACCCACATGATTGGCGTACTAAAAAACCTATTATCTTTAGAGCAACTGATCAATGGTTCTGTTCATTAGATAAAATCAGAGATAAATTATTAAGTGAAATTGATAATGTTAACTGGTTAAATGAATGGGGACACATCAGAATCTATAACATGATTAGAGATCGTGGAGACTGGTGTATTTCACGTCAACGTACTTGGGGTGTACCAATTCCTATTTTCTATTGTGAAGATGGAACTCCAATTATTGAACAAGAAGTATTTGATCATATTTCTGAATTATTTAGAGAACATGGTTCAAATGTTTGGTTTGAAAGAGATGAAAAAGATTTATTACCTGAAGGATATACAAATGAACATTCACCAAATGGTATCTTCAAAAAAGAAAAAGATATCATGGATGTATGGTTTGACTCAGGAAGTTCACATACAGGTGTGATGGTAGAAAGAGGATTTAATTATCCGGTAGACTTATACTTTGAAGGTAGTGACCAATATCGTGGATGGTTCAACTCATCATTAATTATCGGTGTTGCTGCTCATGGTAAAGCTCCTTATAAAACTGTTTTATCACATGGTTTCGTATTAGATGGTAAAGGAAATAAAATGTCTAAGTCATTAGGAAATACAGTAGATCCTATTAAACTTGTTAACCAATATGGTGCTGATATCGTAAGATTATGGGCTACTTCTGTTGCTTATCAACAAGATGTTCGTATTTCTGATGAAATCATGAAACAAGTTGCTGAAGGTTATCGTAAAATCCGTAATACAATGAGATTCGTTTTAGGTAACTTAAATGATTTCAAAGCAAGTGATTTAGTAGAAATCAAAGATTTACCTGGTGTTGATCAATATATGTTAGCTAAATTAAATGAATTAATGAAAGCTTATGATGAAGCTTATGCAAATTATGACTTTGCTACAGCTAACCAAGAAATCTTAAATTACTTTACAAATACTTTAAGTTCATTCTATATGGATTTCACAAAAGATATCTTATACATTGAAGATGCAAATTCTCCACGTAGAAGACAAGTTCAAACTGTTTTATATCATCATGCTAAAACAATGATGAAATTATTATCAACAGTACTTGTATTTACTGCTGAAGAATTACATGATCATTTCCATTGTGATGAAAATAAAGCAGAATCTATCTTCTTAGAACCAAAATATGAATTATTTGATATTGAAAATGAAGAAGAAGTTTTAGCTTATTTCTCTAAATTTATGGAAGTAAGAAAAGATGTTTTAAAATCTATGGAAGGTTTAAGAAATGAAAAATTAATTAAATCGAACATGGAAACAAAAGTAACATTATCTTTAAAAGATGAATATAAAGATATCGCTAACTTAGAAGATGATTTAAAACAATTATTTATTGTGGCTAAAGTTGAATTAGTTGATGATACAACTTTAGAAGAATATGAAACTAGCTACATTAAAGTTGAAAAATTCAACGGTGTACAATGTCCAAGATGTTGGAACTATTTCGATGAAGATGAAATGAATGGTGAATTATGTTCACGTTGTGCAAGTGTAGCTCATCGTGTAGCTGAATAGCAGATAACAGGATGTATCGAAAGATACATCCTTTTCTTTTTAAAAAACAATTTTGTAATGAAAAATAAAGCGAACTGTGTTATTATTTACGAGATTGTAGGTGAGGGAGTATATGAAAAAAGAAATATTAGGTAAATGTATGCTATTAATGTCTGCTCTTATTTGGGGAAGTTCTTTTATTGTGATGAAAAATGCTGTGGATTTTATTTCTCCATTTACGCTATTATGTATACGTTTTGTGTTAAGTACAATTTTCATTTCTATTTTATTTTTTAATAAAATAAAAAAAATCAAAAAACAAGATCTATTAGGTGGTTTTTTAGCAGGTCTAGCCTTATTTAGTGCTTTTTCAATTCAAACATTTGGTTTGCAATTGACAACACCTGGTAAAAATGCTTTTTTAACAGCCGTTTATTGTACGATTGTTCCTTTATTAAGTTGGCTTTATTTTAAAAAGAAACCCGATAAAGCACAAATATTTGCGGCTATCCTTTGTTTTATTGGAGTTGGTTTTGTTTCTTTAGATAGTTCCTTAAAGGTGAATTTAGGTGATCTTTATACTTTGATTGGTGGTTTTTTATATGCTGTTCATATTATTGTGTGTGAAAAAGCAATGAAAAAGACATCTCCAATTATTATTACTGCCTTACAATTTGCATTTGCTTCTATTTTTTCATTTATAGCAGCCTCTTTATTTGAAGATATTTCAGTTGTTTTCCATATTGATTCAAGTATTTATCTTCAAATCTTATATTTGGCATTCTTTGCCACTACATTATGTTATTTATTTCAAAATGTGGGACAAAAATTTGTTAATGAAAATATAGCAGCATTATTATTAAGCTTAGAATCTGTTTTTGGAGTTTTCTTTTCCATATTATTTGGACAAGAAATAATGACACTTCAAATTGGATTAGGATTTATGATTATTTTTATTTCGGTTTTGATATCAGAAACAAAGTTATCTTTTTTACATAGGGGGAGGAAAACAATGATTAAAAAATTATTTACAATAACTTTATCATTGATGATGATTTTTACATCATTCGTACCAGTTTTCGCTGAAGGGGAAGAAGTCAATATTGTAGGACAATATGGAATTGTCATCGATAAAGATACCGGACAAGTTTTATACAATAAAAATGCCCATGATAAAATGTATCCAGCAAGTATTACAAAAATTTTAACATGTATTGTTGCTATTGAAATGTTAGATGATCTAGATAAAACAGCTACGATTACGCAAAGTGATATCGATACAGTTTGGGAAACAGGAGCTACTTCTGCAGACTTTACTGTCGGAGAAGTTGTCACTTATAGAGATATGTTGATGGGAGCAATGTTACCTTCAGGTGCAGATGCTTGTCGTGCTCTAGCTAATAATACGTGTGGTAGTCAAGAAAAGTTCGTTGAAAAAATGAATCAACTGGTAAAAAAATTAGGATTAAAAGATTCTCATTTTGTAAATACAACAGGAATTCATGATGATGATCATTATACAACGGCATATGATATGGCTAAAATTACCCAATATGCTTTAAAGAATAAAAAATTTGTTGAAGTCTTTGATAGATATCAATATACGTCAAGTGATGGTCAACATCAATGGGTCAAAAAAGTTATTTATAAAAGTAAAAGAGACCATATTGATACATCAATGATTGAAGGATGCAAAAGTGGTTATACAAGCAAAGCTCAAAGTACTTTATCAAGTTTATTGAATATCAATGATCATCATTATGTTTGTGTTGTTGGCTTTTCTAAAAATAGTGATGGCTATAATCATTGTACCGTAAATGATACCCTTGCTTTAGGTAATTATGTAAAAGATCATTATTCAGTTGCGAATATTATTAAAAAAGATACAAAAATGAATTCTGTTAAAATAAAAAATGGTCAAACAAATAAAGTTGATGTCATCACAGAAAAAGATATCGAAGCTGTTTTACCAAATAATTACAATCCATCTGATATAAAATATAAATATCATTTAAAAGATTTAACAGCTCCTGTTAAAAAAGATCAAAAAGCAGGAACAATGGATGTTTACTATCGAGATACAAAATTAGAAACAATTTCACTTAATACAACACAAGCAGTAGATGAAAGTGGTTCTGTTGTTTTTATGAGAAAAATGAAGAATGTTGTTTTACCATGTGTAATGGCAGTTGTCATCATTCTTGTGGTTTTATTATTAGTAAGAAAAATCATGATTAAACAAAGACGTAAAAAAAGATGTCAACAAAGAAATCGTAAAAAGTAGGTAAACCTACTTTTTTTACTTATATATACTTAATTATTATACGTATATATAAGTAGATACATTGACATGTACTTATATATACGTATAATATAAGTAAGAGGTGAGAAATATGGCTTATAAATGCGTATTTAGTGATATTGATGGAACATTATTGAATTCAAAACATCAAATAAGTGAAAAAACAAAAAAGAAAGTACAACAGTTAGCTATACAAAATATTCCTTTTGTTCTTGTTTCAGCGAGAATGCCTAAAGGAATGCATTATTTTTTAGATGAATTACAAATAAAGGCACCAATGGTAAGTTATAGTGGAGGTTTGATTTTAGATGAAAATCAAAAAGTAATCTATTCAAAAGGATTTTCAGTAGAAATGGCGAAAAGACTTTATAAATATATTAAATATTATTATCAAATTCCTGTTAGTTTTTATGTTGAGAATCATTGGATGGTCGATGAAATAGATGAAGGAATTGAAGAGGAAAGCATTATTACAGGGTTGAAACCTAAAAAATTGGATTTAAATGGAGTTAAAAAGGTTCATAAATTATTAGTGATTGCTGAAGCAGGAATTGTTGATCGTTTAGAAATGAGCTTAAAAGAAAAATTTAGTGGTTTAAAGATTTATAAATCAAAAGATACTTATTTAGAAATTATGGATGAATCGGTATCAAAATCCAGTGCAATTCAATTTTTATGTGATAAAATGAAAATAGGTCTTCATCAAACAGTTTCTTTTGGAGATAACTATAATGATTTAGATATGCTTCTTTTAACAGGAAAAGGATTTGCGATGGCTAATGGAGCGCAAGGTGTTTTAGAAAGTATTCCAACACATACGCTTTCTAATGATGAAGATGGAATCGTTTATGCATTAGATAATTTAGTAGGTGAATAAGGTGTATCAAGAAGAAAGAATTTATAAAATATTAGAAATATTAAAAGCTAAAAAGACAATGACCAATCAAGAAATTATGGATCAATTTCATATTTCTAGAGATACAGCAAGAAGAGATATTGTTCGTCTTGTAAATGAAAATTTGGCAGTTAGAACACATGGTGGTATTACATTAAATGATGTACATCAAATTGGAAGTTATCAAACAAGAAAACAAGAAAATGAAGAGATAAAAAATGAAATTGGAAAAATAGCTGTTTCTTTGAGTGAAAACAATAAAGTAATCTTTTTTGATACTTCAACAACGGTGGCTGCTTTATGTCAATATGTAGAAGGTAATATAGAAGCTTATACTCATTCTTTAGATAATATTGAAATATTATCGAATCATTGTTTATGTCAGATGATTGGTGGAACTTACTTTAAAAAGAATCGTTATATGTATGGAAGTCAAACGTTGAATATGATTGATCAAATTTATTTTGATTTAGCTTATGTAGCAGCAGCAGCTGTGATGGAAGATGGTATTTATGTTGAAGAATTTGAAGATGCTATGATTAAAAAAAAGGTAGCAAGTCGAAGTCAAAAAGTTTGCTTAGTTGTAGATCATAGTAAATTTAATAAAAAAAGTTCTTATAAAGCTTTAGCTTTTCAAGATATTGATGTTCTTGTTGTTGATTGGTTACCTGATACTTATCGAGAAAAGATAGAAAAAGCAGAATGTCAAATAATATATACAAAAGAAAAGTAGATTCGCATGAATCTACTTTTTAGCAAGCATTTTATCAAAAAAATAACCAATTACTCTGAAAATCATGGCTAAACCAAAGATAGATAAAGCACCAATTGTTTCATATTTATGGAAAAGGAATGTACATAAAAAATATGTAATGATTCCTAATGCTGCTCCTAAACCTGTTAATAATGTCATGAAAACATCTTTTTGTTGTTTCATAATTTCACCTCAAGAACTATTCTAACATAACAAAAACTAATAAACAATAAATAGAAGTTGTGCTATAATCTAGATAAAGTGAAAGGGGAAGTCTATGTATAATACGTTGATTTTTGATTTAGATGGAACACTTGTAGATTCAATAGAAGATTTAGCTTTATCTACAAATATATTAATGGAAGAAAATCATTTTCCTACCTATGATTTAGATACATATAAACAATTTGTAGGAAATGGTGTTGATAAATTAATAGAGCGTGCTTTACCTGAAAAATATAAAAAAGATGTGAGAAAATATCGTGCACGTTTTGATGAAATTTATAAAGAAAATTGTTTAAAACATACAAAACCTTATTCAGGAATGAAAGAATTAATTGATGAACTTTATCATCAAGGGTATAAATTAGCAGTTGTAACGAATAAACCAAAAGTAAATGCAGTAACAATTGTAAATCATTTATTTCCTAATAAATTTATGTATGTTTTCGGAAATACGGTTTATCAACCAAAAAAACCACATCCTTGTTTAGTACAACTAGCTATGCAGTTAATGGAAAGTAATAAAAATGAAACATTGATGATTGGTGATAGTAATGTAGATATTGAAACAGCCATCAATGCTAAAATTAAATCTGTAGGGTGTGAATGGGGCTTTAGAGGAAAAGAAGAACTTGTTCAAGCTGGAGCAACTTATACTGTTTCTAAACCAAGTGATATTAAGGACATTCTAAAATGATTGCAGTATCGAGATGTTTAATTGGTGAAAATTGTACATATGCTGGAAAGAATAATCTTTGTAAGGAAATAAAGGAACTTTATGATCAAGGTTTAGCGTTACCACTTTGTCCAGAAGTCTTAGGTGGTTTACCAATTCCTAGAACACCTTGTGAAGTTACTGGGGAAAAAGTGATTGATCAAAAAGGAATTGATCGTACAAAAGAATATACACAAGGTGCTAAAATTGCTTTAGATAAATGTTTAGAAAAAAATATTAAAATAGCTGTTTTAAAAGCTAAAAGTCCAAGCTGTGGAAAAAATCATATTTATGATGGAACATTTTCACATCAACTTGTTGAAGGTGATGGTATTTTTGTACAGATGTTAAAAGAAAAAGGAATTGCAGTTTATAGTGAAAATGAAGTAACAGAGGTTTTAAAATTAATAAATGGAGGAAAGTAAAAATGGGACATATTTTATGGGTAGAACCTGTATTTAAAGAAATGATTTGGGGAGGAAACCAACTTAAAGAAAAGTATGGTTATGCTATTCCAAGTGATCAAACAGGAGAATGCTGGGCACCTTCAGCTCATCCAAATGGTGATAATAAAATCATAGAAGGTGAATTCAAAGGACAAACACTGTCAAAAGTTTTTGATGAACATCGTGAACTTTTTGGAAATATCAAAGATAAACAATTTCCATTGCTTGTAAAGATCATCGATGCTTGTAATGATTTATCTGTACAAGTCCATCCAAATGATGAATATGCAGCTCTTCATGAAAATTCATTAGGAAAGACAGAATGCTGGTATGTATTAGATTGTAAAGAAGATACAAAGATGGTCATGGGACATCATGCTAAAACTAAAGAAGAACTTGTAAAAGCTATCGAAAACGATGATTATGATCATTTATTAAATAAGTTTGATATCAAAAAAGGAGATTTCTTCTATATTCCAAGTGGAACAATTCATGCTATCTGTAAAGGTTCATTGATCTATGAAGCACAACAATCATCAGATATCACATACCGTGTTTATGATTATCATCGAAAAGATAAAGATGGAAATGAAAGACAACTTCATGTAAAACAATCCATCGATGTGACAACAGTGCCTTATAAACCATATGATCTAGCTAAACAAGTAGAAGAAACAATTGAAAATGGAACAAGAAAAGAGCTTGTATCATCTAACTATTTAACATTAAATAAATATGATATGACAGGATATAATAAAGTCATCAATGATAAACCATTCCAACTTGTATCAATCATTGAAGGACAAGGAACAGTAGAAGGAAAAGAAGTGAGAAAAGGAGATCATTTTGTTGTATGTTCGGATCAAAAAGAAGTTGATTTTGATGGAACAATGACAGTCATGATTTGTACATTATAATGAGATGTTATCATTGTAGTCATGAAATAAAAGATTCTGCTTTTGCTTATAAGGGTAGACAAGAATGTAAAGAATGTCATAGTATTTATCAAATCCATTTTCCTTCAGGAGTAGGATTTATTCCTATTGTGATTGCCTTTATACCGGCTTTATATATGGTAACAATTTTAAGATATGCATTTATTGTTGGACTTGCGGTCTTTGTTATCTTTTATTGGGCCATTGATATTATTATGAATAATATTTTAATTTATTTAGGTAAATATGAAATTGAAGAAATTGAATAAAACTTGTATTTAAAAAAATAAAGAGTATCATTAAATATGTAAATAGAAACAGGGGAGCTTGTAGGCAGGCTGAGAGGAAGTCATCAAACTTCGACCCTTTAACCTGATATGGATAATGCCATCGTAGGAAGTCAACATTTCGATTTTTTTACAGGAGCATGTCTCCTGTTTTTTATTTAAAAAGAAGTATCCACATATGTGGCGGATTGAAGGGGAGCGCCTTGAATCTTGTATTAAGCGAAGGGAAGCTGTGTTCCAGCGTGAGAGGATACCACAAAGTATCGACCGAACTACCATAAAGTTATTTCATAAACGAAGTTTATGTTTTTGATGATGGGTAAGTTTGGTCATCTTCATATTTATGAAATAACTTGTAAAAAACAAGGAGAGAAAATATGTTAGAAGAAATGTTAAAAAATGTTAGAGAAAAAAGTCCACTCATTCACAATATTACAAATTATGTTACAGTCAATGATTGTGCTAATGTCGTTCTTGCATGTGGAGCATCACCAATTATGGCAGATGATCAAAAAGAAGTTGCTGAAATTACTTCGATTTGTACAGGACTTAATATTAATATTGGAACACTTAATACGCGAACGATTGAATCAATGGTCATTGCTGGGAAAAAAGCTAATGAACTTCATCATCCAGTTGTATTAGATCCTGTAGGAGTTGGAGCATCTACGTTAAGAACTCAAACAGCTTTAAAATTATTAAAAGAAATTCAGTTTTCAGTTATTCGTGGAAATATTTCAGAAATCAAAACTTTAGCTTTAGGAAGTGGTACAACGAAGGGTGTTGATGCTAATCTTGCAGATAAAGTGACAGCAGAAAATATCCATGAAGTTGTCAGTTTTGCTCAAGAGTTTTCTAAAAAAACAGGGGCAGTTATCGCTATTACAGGAGCTATTGACTTAGTATGCAATGAAAATATTGCTTATGCAATTTATAATGGTCATGAAATGATGTCTTCGATTACAGGAACAGGATGTCAATTATCAGCACTTACGGCTTCGTTTATTTCCGCAAATCCTGATTATTTACTTGAATCAACAGTTGCTGCAGTATGTACCATGGGTCTTGCTGGAGAAATCGCACATGAAAGATTAACACCATTAGATGGTAATGCAAGTTATCGAAATTATATTATTGATGCTATTTATAATATGACTCCTAAGCAATTACAAGAAGGATCTCAATATAAAAAAATCTAACTAGATATGTGATTACTCTAAAATAATGAAAAGAGGAAGATTATGAAAACAACAGATAAGATGTTAGAAGCAACAAAAGAACTATGGAAATCTTATAATGAACATCCTTTTGTTAAAGGAATACAAGATGGTTCATTAGCTAAAGATAAATTTAAATATTATATTATGCAAGATTATCTTTATTTAAAAGAATACGCTAAAGTTTTTGCGATTGGAGTTGCTAAAGCAAAAACTTTAGAAACAGCAAATCTTTTTGCTAAATATATTGCTGTAATGAATGGCGAATTAGATGTTCATAGTGGTTATATGGGAAAATTTAATGTAAGCCAAGAAGAAATAGATGATATGAAACCATCACTTGATAATTTATCTTATACCTCTTATATGCTACGTGTTGCCTATGAAGAAGGAGAAGTAGAAATCTTGGCAGCTATATTATCTTGTGCTTATAGTTATGAAGTTATTGCGAAAAAGAATGTTGAAAATAATTCAAATTCAATCAATGATGAATTTTATGGGGATTGGATCAAAGGCTATGCTTCTAATGAATATGCTAGTGGTAATATTATTTTAATAGAAACAATGAATCAACTTACTAAAGATTATACAGAAAAACAAATTCAACATCTTATTGATATCTTTTTAGCATGTTCAAGATATGAACTTGCATTTTGGCAAATGTCATGGGATAAAAGTTGTTAGTAAATAAAAAAATGAAAGAGACAAAACATCTTTCATTTTTTCATTATAAAGAAAAAGAAGGAGAATTATTCTCCTTCATAATTTTCAACGTTATGGTAGATTTTATCTACATCGTCACAAGCATTTAAAAGATTCATTAATCTTTCAAATAATTCCATATCTTCACCTTCAAGAGATACATATTCTTGAGGTGTTGTAGCGATTTCTTCTACATCAAATTCAGCATTAGGACAAGCTGCTTCAATAGCATCTTTCATTTTATATAAATCAGTTGGTGCACCAGTTAATTCAATTGAACCATCTTCATGAGTTTCAATTTCTTGACAATCAGCTTCACCTTCCATTAAAGCTTCTAAAGTTTGTTCTTCATCTAATCCTTTAAAAGTTAAAATAGAATATGTATCATATAAATAAGATACTGAACCTTCATTTCCTAATTTAGCTTTAGATTTTGTAAATGCAGGACGTACTTGAGAAATAGTACGATTAATATTATCAGTTAAGCATTTAACAATAACAGTTGAACCACTTGGACCATATCCTTCAAATGTTTTTTCTTGATAATCTTCAGTAGCTCCACTTTTTACTTTATCAACTGCACGTTTAATAACGTCAGCAGGAACTTGTTCTTTTTTAGCTTTAGCAATAATTCTTCTTAATGCTAAGTTACCATCTGGATCAGTACCACCAGCTTTAGCAGCTAAATAGATTTCTTTTCCATAACGAGAATATAATTTTGCTTTTGCTGCAGCAGTTTTTGCCATAGCAACTTTACGCACTTCATGTGCTCTACCCATAAAAAAGCCTCCTTAATTGTATGTAATCTCAATACTTGGTTATTATAGCGAATACATCGAGGTTTTTCAAGGTTTAATATAAATGACAAACGAGTTTTGTTCATGTATAATGAAAAAGCAAATGAGGGATAAAGATGGAAACAATTGTTATTATTGGAGCAGGTGCAAGTGGACTTGCATGTATGAATGAATTAGTAAAAACAAATAAATATAATATTATTGTCTTGGAACAATCTAATAAAGCAGCTAGAAAAATACTTGCTAGCGGTAATGGAAGATGTAATGTTTCAAATTTGAATATGGATATTAAGTACTATAATCATCAAGACCCTTTAATAGAAAAATTAATTAAAGAATTTGATGTCGTCAATTTTTTTAAACAACTTTCTTTAAAACTACGTTATGAAAAGAACCTTGTTTATCCATATTCACTTTCAAGTTTATCTGTTAAAAATGCTTTAATGAAAAATATGGATAATGTATCGTATATCGATAATTGTGAGGTTCTAGCAATAAAAAAAGCTAAAATATATGAAATTATTACGACTAATGGTCATTATCAAGCGGATAAAATAGTCATTGCGACAGGATCACCAGCCAGTCATTTATCAGGACAAAATAATTTAAAAATGTTAGAAAAAATGCATATTTCCATGATTCCATTTACACCAAGTCTTGTTCAAGTAAAAACAAAACCCGTTTTTAAAGCTTTAAAAGGACAAAGAGTAAAGGGAATTGCAATGCTTTATGATCAAAATCAATTGATTGAAAAACAAACAGGAGAAATCATGTTTACAGATTATGGTCTATCAGGTATTTGTGTTATGCAATTATCTAGATATTTAGAGCATTTAAAAAATCCAAAACTTGTTTTAAATTTATTGCCTGATATTGAAAAAGAAGAATTTCAACACTATGGTTTGGAAGGATTCTTTCATGAAAAAATCGTTCAGGTTTTTAAAGAAAAAAATATTGATCCTCAACATATAGAAATAAAGATTCTTGATACCATGTCAATTGAAAAAGCACAAGTTTGTCATGGAGGCGTTTCTTTAAAAGAAGTAGATGAAAATTTACAACTTAAGAAATATCCAGGCATTTATGTTTGTGGAGAAGCTTTGGATGTTGATGGTGATTGTGGAGGTTACAATTTACATTTTGCTTTTGCAAGTGGTGTACATGTGGCAAAATCTTTTATAGAAGATAAGTAGTTTAGTAATCTTAGGTGACTAATAGGGTGAACGATACAATGAATAAGATACTAGAATCCCTATATGATGATCCTGGATATACAATTACCGAACTTGCAAATATTATGAAAATGAGTAGAAAGAGTATTTCAAATAATATTAAAAAGTTAAAGGATTTAGGAATTATTGAAAGAGTTGGAAATAACAAAAAAGGATATTGGAAAATAAAGAGATAGGAGAAGGTATGTTAAAAGTAAGTAATATTGCAGTTTCTTTAGATGAAAAAGATTACGCTAAAGTTATTGCGAATACATTAAATATAAGAAAATCACAAGTAAAGAATGTAAAGATTGCTAAAAAAGCAGTAGATGCAAGAAGGAAGAATAAAGTATATTTTAATATGGGTTTTACTTTTGAATATGTTGATGAAGATCGATTATTAAAAACACATAGTAAACAAGTAAGTAAAGTTAAAGAATATCATTATGACAAGTTAACACCAAATAATCAAACAATCATGGTTGTTGGAAGTGGGCCAGCAGGATTATTTTGTGCCTATAATTTAGCGCGTAGTGGGCAAAAGGTAATCTTGATTGAACAAGGTAAATGTGTTGATGAAAGAAAAAAAGATATCGATACTTATTTAGAAACAGGTAAGTTAAATACTCAAAGTAATGTTCAATTTGGAGAAGGAGGAGCAGGAACGTTCTCTGATGGAAAGTTGACGACAGGTATTAAGGATTATCGTAAACAATTTGTATTGAATACTTTTTATGAACATGGTGCAAGTGAAGATATTCTTTACTTAAATAAACCACATTTAGGAACAGATGTTTTAATTAATGTGGTTAAAAATATTAGAAAAGATATTGAAAAATGTGGAGATGTTCGTTTTGAAACAAAATTGGTAGATATTATTATTGAAGATAATCAATTAAAAGAAGTTGTTTTAGAAAATAATGAAGGAACATATAAAGAAAAAGTAGATCAACTGGTATTGGCTATTGGTCATAGTGCGAGAAAAACATATGAAATGCTTTATCAAAAACAATTAGAAATTTCTCAAAAAGCTTTTGCAGTAGGAATGCGTATTGAACACAGTCAAGAATTTATTAATAAAAGCCAATATGGAAAATTCTATAATCATCCTGCATTAAAAGCGGCTGATTATAAATTGGCGGTGCATACAAGTCAAAAAAGAGGAGTCTATACTTTCTGTATGTGTCCTGGTGGTTATGTCATGAATGCAGCCAGTGAAGAAAAAAGACTGGTTGTTAACGGGATGTCTAATCATAAACGTGATAATAAATACGCTAATAGTGCTATCTTAGTCAATGTAACACCTGATGATTTTGGTAGTTCACATCCTCTTGCTGGGATGTATTTTCAAAGAAAATTGGAAGAAAAAGCTTTTGAACTCGGTGGAAGTGATTATTCGATACCTGTTCAAAAAGTAGAAGATTATTTAGAAAATAAAGAAGGTATTGAAAATATTGAAACAAGTTTAAAAAGAGTTAAAAATGCTAATCTCAATGCATTACTTCCTGAAACCTTGAATATAAATTTAAAAGAAGGACTTCTTTTAATGAATAATAAGATTAATGGATTTACAAGTAATGCCACATTACTTGGTGTTGAATCAAGAAGTTCTGCACCAATCCGTTTTTATCGAGATGAAAATATGGAAAGTAATATTAAAGGGATTTATCCAATTGGCGAAGGTGCTGGATATGCTGGAGGTATTATGTCAAGTGCAATTGATGGTTTGAAATGTAGTGAGGTATTACTCAAAGGAGAGAGATAATGTGTCATTATTTGAACTTGTTGTTATTTCAATTTCATTAGCGATGGATGCTTTTACTGTTTCGATGATGTATGGTATTTCTATGCCAAAAGGAAATATTAAGAAACAAAGCTTCATTGCTTTTTATTTTGGCTTTTTTCAGGCATTGATGCCTTTTTTGGGATATCATTTAGGATGTGTATTTTCAAAAAAGATACAAGCCTATGATCATTATATCGCTTTTATCTTTTTAATGATTGTTGGCGTCAATATGTTAAAAGATGCTTTTAGTGAAGAAGAAACAAATTATAATTTTAAATTATTAGATTTAACAATTCTTGCTTTTGCAACAAGCATTGATGCTTTTGCTATTGGTATGACTTTTGCTTTTTTAGAAGTAGCTATTTATCAAGCTTTATTGATTATAGGAATTATTACTTTTCTATTATGTTTGTTTGCTTTACAAATTGGACGTTATTTAAACAATAAGTTTCAAAATAAGGCACTTATTTTTGGGGGCGTTGTTTTGATTTTAATTGCTTTTAAAACATTGTTGGAGCATCTCTTTTGAAAAAAGTATATAATGAAATAGGTGACAAGTATGAAAGAAGAAGAAAAAATTATAAAAAATACTATAAAGAGAACAAAAGAATATGATCGAACACTTTCTCCCTATGCTTGTAAAACAAGTGAATGTCAAAAATTAAGAAAAGAAGAAAGTGAACATGAAGAGTTTGATATTCGTTGGCCTTTTGAAGAAGATATTGATCGTATTTTATATTGTAAATCTTATCAACGTTACACAGATAAAACACAGGCTCTTTCATTTTTTCAAAGTGCCCATATTTCTAAACGTTCAATCCATGTTCAATGGGTTTCACGTATTGCCAGACAAATAGGAAAAGGTTTGAATTTAAATTTAGATTTAATTGAAGCGGCTGCTTTAGGACATGATTTAGGACATGCTCCTTATGGTCATGTAGGAGAAAGAGCGTTGAATGAAAAACTACAAGAAAAAGGTTTTGGATATTTTTGTCATAATGCTAATAGTGTACGAAATATTCTTTATTTAGAAAGAAATGGGAAAGGCTATAATGTTTCTTTACAAGTCTTAGATGCTATTTTGTGTCATAATGGTGAAATGCTTTCTAAAAAATATGAACCAGATCGTAAAAAAACAAAAAAACAATTCTTACAAGAGTATCATGATTGTTGGCATAAAGAAAATGCCAGTCTTGAATTAAAACCAATGACTTTAGAAGGATGTGTGGTTCGTATTTCAGATGTTATTTCTTATATTGGAAAAGATATTGAAGATGCTATGAGTGTAGGTATCTTACAAAAGAAAGCTCTTCCTGAAAATGTAGTAAAAGTATTAGGAGATAATAATAAATCAATTATGAATAAATTAATTGGTGATTTGATGATTCATAGTTATCAAAAACCATATTTACGTTTTTCTCATGAAGTCTTTGAAGCATTATCATCCCTACTCTTCTTTTTAGGAGAAAAAGTCCATCATCATCCAGTTTTAGAAAAAGAAAATGCGAAACTTTCAAGAATGGTCAAAGAACTCTTTGATGTTTATTTAGAAGAATTAGAAAATAATGATCAAGATTCAAATATTGTTAAGTTTAAAAATAAGATGGTAGAAAATTATCAAAAGACGCCCAATCCACTGATTGTCTCTGATTATTTATCAATGATGACAGATACTTATGTTTTAAATGATTATGAAAGAAAATTTTTACCAATTCTTCATGGCGAAAAACTTTAATAATTATTTTATTTGGTGTAAAATATAAATATACAGGAGGGATGGCTTATGAAATTAATTATTGCTATCGTAAATTCTGATGATAGTTCATCAGTACAAGCCGCACTTACAGAAGAAGGATACTTCGTTACAAAATTATCAACAACAGGTGGATTCTTAAAGAAAGGAAATACAACATTCTTTATTGGAACAAATGATGATAAAGTTGAACATGCTGTAGGTATTATTAAAGAAAATTCTAAAAAACGTGTAGAAAAAGAACCTACTGTTCCACCTACTGAAATGGGAGAATTTTTTACTCCAATCATGGTAGATGTACTTGTTGGTGGAGCAACAGTTTTTGTATTAGATATTGAACAATTTGAAAAATTTTAGAAAAAGGACATTGTCCTTTTTTTTTAATCCTTTATAATATTTGTGGGTGAAATTATGTCTATCAAATTATTAAATGAAAAAAGAATGGATGAATTAATACAATTTATCCATCAAGAAGAAATAACAAAAGAATATTTAAAACAAAATCAAAAGATTATTTATGTCAATGAAAATCAAAATATCAATGGGGTTATTATTTTTGATGTTATCAAAAATGAAATAGAACTTTGTTTAGGAACTGATGAAATTAAACAACAATTAATAGCAGTCATTAAAAAAATAGCTCTAAAAGATATCATTTATCAAAATAAAATCATACAAATAAAAACAAAAAAACAATTTAAACACTATGAAGAAGTCTATGAATTTATTCATCAACAAAAAGATCGTGTCTATAGTTTAGATAACTTTAAAAAATATATGCAAGAATTTTATAATATCCAACATGCTTTAAAATGTATCCATGTTTGTGGAACAAATGGGAAAGGTTCGACTGTTAATTACATGAAAGAAGTTTTAAAAAAACAGGGATATACTGTAGGAACTTTTACTTCACCAGCACTTATTTCTAGGTTAGATGTCGTACGTATCAATGATGAATGGATCAAGGAACAATTTATTGTTGATGTTGCTAATAGATATGTGGATAATTGGTTAAAGTATGAGATTTCTTTATTTGAAATAGAAGTCTTTATTTCAATTCTTTACTTTATTTATCAAGGTGTTGACTATGCTATTTATGAAGTTGGTTTAGGTGGAGAATTAGATGCAACGAATATTATTTTACCAATGGTTTGCGTCAATACGAATATTGGTTTAGATCATATGGATTATTTAGGTGATAGCTATGAAAGTATTGCTAGAGCGAAAGCGGGAATTATTAAAGAGCATGTTGATTTTATTACCGGAGAACATAAACAAGAATGTGTTGATATTTTTAGAGATACTTGTGAAAAGCATCATAGTCATTTGATTCGTTTAGATCGTGTTCATGATTTACAAGATGGTGAAAATGTTAAATATACATATAAGGATTATAATGTTGTTTTAAATACACCAGCTCTTTATCAAATTGAAAATAGTGCTTTAGCATTAGAAACCTTATTATATTTAAAGGAACATCATTTTATTGAATTAGATGAATCTTCAATTGTTGAAGGTTTATTTGAAGCTAAGTGGGCAGGACGTTTTGAAATCATAAGTGAAAAACCACTGATTATTTTAGATGGGGCCCATAATCGAGAAGGTGTTGATGAACTCTATCGTTCTGCACGTAAATTACATAATTTAAAAATCATCTTTTCAGCATTAAGAGATAAAGATACGGACTATATGATTGAAAGATTATTAGATTTGACGTATGATATAACCGTCTGTGAATTTAAACATCCACGTAGTCAAAGTGCAAAATTATTAGCAGGGGACTATCCGGTAAAAATTGAACCGGACTTTAGAAAAGCTTTAGACGATATTTATTTACAAGAAGGAACATTTTTGATTACGGGATCATTGTATTTTATTTCTGAAGTAAGGAAATACTTATTACAAAAGATTCATAGCAAATAATAAAGAAGGAGGAGTCTACTTTTAGTAGCAATTGTGTACGGTTTTATATCGGAATTAACGCCCGTGGACTAGCAAGAGGACGAAGCGGGAAAGCATATGTACGGTTTTATATCGGAATTAACGCCCATGGACTAGAAAGAGGACGAAGTGGGAAAAAACATATGTACGGTTTCTTACCGGAATTAACGCCTGTGGACTTATAAGAGGACGAAGCAGGAACAATTGGTTTTTTTAAGTAGCAATCAAACGATGATTCAAATTATTTTAGGGGTTATTATTGTTTCGATTGGGATATTTGTTTTTTATAAATATCCAATGAAAAGCGATGTGCGACAAATGACATTGGGGGCTTTATTTGTCATTCTAGCTATTATTTTAAAAAGGTTAGCTGTGATGGTACCTTTTCTTGGCTTTCCAAGTTTAAAAATTACATTAGAGGTATTACCTTTAATCGTTGCTGGTTTAACATTACAACCAGGGTATTGTTTTATAGTTTCTATTGCCACAGATTTTCTAGGTCTTGTTTTAGCAAATGCTGGAGGATTTCCTTTCTTAGGATTTACTTTAAATGCGGTATTACAAACTGAAATACCATGTCTATTAAAGATTTATTTAAATGAAAAAAATGAAAGATTATTAGAAAGAATTGTAAAAATAGTAATGGTCATTATTTCGTTACTAGGATGTCTTTATGTTTTTAAAATCAATGAAGTTAATATTTCAGGATCTTCATATCAAGTAACATTACCAATTAAATTTACAATCTTTGTCATCATTGCAGCAATGCTTACTATTCTCTTTATTTTTATAAGATATTATAAAAATAAACTCAAAGAAAAAGATTTATGCTTATTTCATTTAAGTATTCTATCAGTTGTGGCTATTGAACTAACAGTAACGATGTTTTTAACACCATATTGGTTACAAACAATGTATGGAATACCATTCTTTGCATCACAATTTGTAAGAATTTTAAAATCATGTGTGATGATACCTGTAGGTATTATCATTGTATATACAATGAATCGAATGATTCAAAAAGTTATTAGATAAAGTTTTGGATATTGTCCAAAGCTTTTTCTTTTTATGTGACAAATAATCCAATAGAAATAAAGTATTATATCATGGTATAATACTACTAGTGAATAATAATACACATAAGAAAGTGAGTTGATTATATGAAGCTAATACCTACAGGAATAGAAAACTTTAAAGAATTAATAGATAAAGATTACTATTATGTTGATAAAACAAATCTTATTGTAAATATTATCAATGAAAAAGTTGTTTTATATACAAGACCTCGAAGATTTGGTAAGACACTTAATATGTCCATGCTTTATTATTTCTTTTCCATTAAAGAAAAGAAAAATTCTTATTTATTTAATCATTTAAATATTTCAAAAAACATAGATGCTTTAAAACATCAAAATAAGTATCCAACAATATTTATTTCTTTAAAAGATATGAAAGTACCAAGCATGGAGAATCAACTATTAAATTTTTCATCTATAATTGCACGTCTTTTAGATCAATTTGAGGATATACTTGATTATGATATTTTCAATGATAGAGAAAAGACGCTTTTAAATAAATATCATATGGGAATTGCTTCTAAAAATGAACTTGCTGAATCTTTATTAAATATTTCTATATGCTTAGAAAAATATTATCATCAAAAAGTGATTATCCTTATTGATGAATATGATGTTCCTTTACAATCAGCCTATCAAAATAATTATTATGACGAAATGGTCGATTTTCTAAGAAGTGTCTTTTCTTCAGCACTTAAAACAAATGATGCTTTAGAAAAAGGAATCATGACAGGATGTCTTCGTATTTCTAAAGAAAGTATCTTTACTGGTTTAAATAATTTTACTTCTTATTCTATATTAAATAATATAGGTAATGAATATTTTGGCTTTAATGAAAATGAAGTCAAACAGTTATTAGAAGATTATCAATTATCATCTTATATGAATGAAGTCAAAGAATGGTATGATGGCTATCTATTTGGAAATACAGAAATTTATAATCCTTGGAGTACATTGATGTATGTTAAAAATAAAATACAGGATCAATCTTTTAAGCCTGTTTCTTTTTGGGCAAATACCAGTGGTAATGATCTTGTAGTCAATTATATCCAAAATGGAAGTGATGAACTTCATGAAGAATTTGAACAACTCATTCAAGGTCAATCTTTAGAAAAATACATCAAACCAGAACTTACTTATCGAGAAATGGATAATATCAATAATATCTATAGTTTTCTTTTACTTACAGGTTACTTAAGAGTTATTGAAAATTTAGGAGAAAACAAATATAAACTGGTTATTCCAAATAAAGAAGTCTATGAAATCTATAAACAATCTTTTATGAGTTATTTTGAAGATTATACTTTTGTAAGAAAAGAAGACCTTTATCAATGTCTTGTTAAAGAAGATGTAGATCAAGCTAATGAAATATTAGGAGATATCTTATCAAGAAGTATCAGTTACTTTGATAATCAAGAATCTTTCTATCATGGATTTTTAGTAGGACTCTTTAGTGGTAAGAAGATCAAATCAAATAGAGAAGCTATGCATGGAAGATTTGATTTATGTATTTTACCTAAACAAATCTTTCAAACAGCGCTTATCTTAGAATGTAAACATTCTAAGAGTGTTAAAGAACTCGTAAGTGACGCAAAAGAAGGAGCAAAGCAAATCATTGATAATAAATATGAAGATGAAATTATCAATGATGGTTATTTACATGTAAAAGGATACGGGATTTCTTTTTATAAAAAATATTGTTATATAGTAAAAGTGTAGCTATGAGCTTTGGAATTTTCCAAAGCTTTTTTCTTGACTTTTTTTCTTTATATGAATATTGTTAGTATGCTAATAGTTAGGATGCTAACATAGGAGGTATTATGAAGACACCATTTTATTTGATGTTGTTTAAAACACAACATGCTCAAAGTAAAAAGAATCGAGAAACGATGGATGAGTATCATCTATCACCAGGACAACCTAAGGTTTTGAGGTATTTAAATGTTCATCAAGACTGTAAATTAAAAGATATTGCGGATGAATGCGATATTGAAAGTGCTACTGTCAGTAAGATGATTGATAACTTAGAGAAAAAGGAAATGTTGACAAGAAAGATCAATCCTAAAAATAAAAGAGCTTATCAATTAAATATTACAGAATATGGAAAAGAGTCTTTAAAAAAATGGAATGCTCACTGTATTGAAATTGAAAATATTTCTTTGAAAGATTTTAGTGAGGAAGAAAAGGAACAATTTGAAGATTTTTTAAATCGTATGTATAAAAATCTGACAAATAAAGAATTATAGGGGGAGTTATTTTATGATTAAACGTTTAATACCATTTGCAAAAAAATATAAAAAAGCGTTTATTCTAGCGTTTTTATGTGTTGTAGGAGAAACAGTCTTTGAATTAGTGATACCAGTATTGATGGCTAATATTATTGATATTGGAGTAGCTCAAAAAGATCAACATTATATTATTATGCAAGGTGTTTTAATGGCAGTTTGTGCTTTAATTGCTTTAGTATTAGGAATCCTTTATTCACGTTATGCGGCTGTTGCTGGTCAAGGGGTTGGTTTTGAAATAAGAAAAACTGAATTTGAAAAAGTACAAAACTTTTCTTTTTCAAATACAGATCATTTTTCAACATCCTCTTTAATTACACGACTTACAAGTGATGTGACGATTATTCAAAATGCTATTTGTAATGGTTTTAGACCACTTGTAAGAGCACCATTTATGTTTTCAATGGCTTTATTTTTATCAATTAAGATGAATGCCAAACTTGCTTTGATTTTTATTGTCGTTGCACCTATTTTAGGAATTGGTTTATTTTTTATTGTTAAAACAGTCGGACCATTATTTCGCTTTATGCAAAGTAATGTCGATGAAGTCAATACAGTTGTTCAAGAAAACTTAATTGCGATTCGTACAGTAAAAGCTTATGTTAAAAGTGATTATGAAAACGAAAAGTTTGAAAAAATCAATCAAGAACTTAGAACTCATAGTGAAAAAGCTTTTCGTTATTCAGTACTCAACATGCCTTTATTTCAATATATGATGTATACCACAATCGTTTGTATTCTTTTCTTTGGAAGTCAAATGATCTTTGCTGGTGAAATGCAAGTTGGGCAACTTACCGGATTTTTAAGTTATGTCTTACAAATTCTAAATGCATTAATGATGATTTCAAATGTTTTCTTAATGTTGACTCGTTCACTTGCAAGTTGTAAACGTATTGTAGATGTTTTAGATGAAGTGAATAATTTACATGATCCAATTGATCCAATAATTGAAATGAATCAAGGTGAAATTGAATTTAAAAATGTTTCATTTAAATATAAAGAAAGTGCTCAAGAAAATGTTTTAAGTAATATTAATTTACATATTGAACCAGGTTCTACAGTTGGTATCTTAGGAGGAACAGGTTCTGCTAAAACAAGTTTAGTTCAATTGATTGATCGTCTTTATGATGTAAGTGAAGGAGAAATATTGATTGATGGACATAATGTCAAAGATTATTCGTTAGAGTATTTAAGAGATCAAGTAGGCATGGTCTTACAAAAAAACACTTTATTTTCTGGAACAGTGAAAGAAAATCTTTTATGGGGTAATAAAGAAGCAAGCGATGAAGAAATCAAATGGGCTTGTAAACAAGCTTGTGTGGATGAATTTATTGAAAACTTTCCAGAAGGTTATGATACGTATCTAGAACAAGGTGGTGTCAATGTTTCCGGGGGACAAAAACAACGTTTATGTATTGCTAGAGCATTATTGAAACATCCTAAAATTCTTATTTTAGATGATTCAACAAGTGCAGTTGATACAGCGACAGAAGCAAGTATTAAAGAAGCTTTAGCTTCTTTAAAAGGAACAACAAAGATTATTATAGCTCAACGTATTTCTTCACTTCAACATGCTAATCAAATCATTATCTTAGATAATGGAAAAATTCATGCAATTGGAAATCATGAAGAGTTATTAAAGAATGATGAAATTTATCAAGAAATCTATGATTCTCAATTGAAAGGAGTTGATTTATAATGGCTAGACAACTTACAAATGCGAAACCAAAAAATATGAAAAAGACGCTTTCATCTTTTAAGAAATATATTGGTAATCATAAATACGCTTTTGTTTTTATTGGATTGCTTGTTATTCTTTCGACTTCGATTAGTTTATGGGGAACTTATCAAATTAAAACAGTCGTTAATCGTTATGTTTTAAAAAATGATTATCATGGACTCGTTTCATTTATTATTTTCATGGCAATTGTTTATTTTATAGGAGCTACTGCTACAGCTATTTATAAACAATTAATGGTACATACTGCTCAAAGTATTGTCCAAGAATTAAGAAATGATTTATTTGCGAAAATGCAAAAATTACCTATTTCTTATTTTGATGGACACCCTCATGGAGAAATCATGAGTCGTTTTACTAATGATTTAGATACCATTCAAGATGCTTTAAATAACTGTTTTGATACATTGATTCAAAGTTTTATTATGATTGTAGGTACACTCTTTTTGATCTTTGTATTAAGTTGGAAATTATCCTTGATTGTATTTGCTTGTATGATCTTAATGTATTTTTTAATTCAATATTTAAGTCAAAGAAGTAAAAAATACTTTAAGAAACAACAAAATGCGATGGGTTATTTAAATGGTTTCATTGAAGAAATGGTTGATGGTATCAAAGTTGTTAAAGTCTTTAATCATGAAAAAGAAAACTCAATTGAATTTGATTATCGAAACCAAGAACTTTATGATTCAGCAGTAGAAGCATTAACTTATTCAGGAAGAACAATACCAACTGTTGTTTCTATTTCTTATTTTAACTATGCTCTTGTCGCAAGTATCGGTGGTTTATTTGCTATTAATGGAATTATGGATTTAGGAAGTTTATCATCTTATCTTGTCTTTGTAAGACAAACAGCGATGCCTATTAACCAATTTACTCAACAACTTAACTTTATTCTTGCGGCCATGGCAGGTGCCGAAAGAATCTTTGATTTAATGAATGAAAGTGAAGAAGTTGATGAAGGGAAAGTGACATTAACACAAGTAGAAATCTTAGAAGATGGTTCAATGCAAGAAAGTAATCATTATACAGGACATTGGGCTTGGAGACATCCAAGAGACAATGGCATTGAACTTGTTGAATTAAAAGGAGATGTTCGTTTCCATGATGTTGTTTTTGGTTACAATGAAACACATCCGATTTTAAAAGATATTAATCTTTTTGCAAAACCGGGACAAAAAATTGCTTTTGTTGGAAGTACAGGGGCTGGGAAAACAACGATCATTAACTTAATTAATCGTTTCTATGATATTACGAAAGGGTCAATTACTTATGATGGCATTGATGTAAAATTAATTAAAAAAGATGATTTAAGAAAATCGATTTCTATTGTTTTACAGGACACTCATTTATTTACGGGAACCATTGCGGATAATATTCGTTATGGAAAACTTGATGCAAGTGATGAAGAAGTTATTGAAGCCGCTAAACTAGCTAATGCAGATAGCTTTATTAGAAGATTACCAAATGGTTATCAAACAATACTTTCTAGTGATGGAACAAATCTTTCACAAGGGCAAAGACAACTCTTAGCGATTGCTAGAGCAGCTATTTGTAATCCACCTGTATTGATTTTAGATGAAGCAACAAGTTCGATTGATACCCGTACTGAAAAGTTGATTGAAAAAGGAATGGATCGTTTAATGGAAAATAGAACAGTTTTCGTGATTGCTCATCGTCTATCTACAGTTAGAAATTCTGATGCCATCATGGTCTTAGATCAAGGACAAATTATTGAACGTGGTAGTCATGATGAATTGCTTGAAAAGAAAGGACGTTATTATCAACTTTATACAGGACAATTTGAATTAGATTAAAAAATTCTTACATCATTTTTGATTTTTTGTTATAATGCTTTTGTAAAAATGATGTGTAGCTAAATGCGTAAGTCCAATCTATTTGGAGATTGGTACTTGCGCATTTTTTTATACAAAAAAGGAGGAAATGATGGAAAAAAATAAGATGGCCGTAATGCCTTTAAAAAAATTATTTTTGAAAATGGGATTACCAATGATCATATCAATGGTTTTACAAGCTCTCTATAATGTTATAGATAGTATATTTATAACAAACATGGGAAGTGATGGAGTTATTGCTAATCAAGCCTTAACTTTAGCTTTTCCTATTCAATTATTAATTATCGCTATTGGTGTAGGAACCGGTGTTGGTATTAATGCTTTATTATCTAAAAGTTTAGGTGAACAAAATAAAGATAAAGTTAATAAAATTGCCGGAACAGGAATCTTTTTAAGTATTTGTATTTATGTTGTTTTCTTAGTGTTTGGATTATTTGGATCAGAAAAATTTATAAGATTGTTTGCTGGAAGTAATCAAAAGGTTATTGAAATGGGAACAACCTATCTTAAAATTTGTTGTTGTTTTTCTTATGGTTCTATTGGTTTTACCGTCTATGAAAGATTTCTACAATCAACAGGTAAAACACACTTTTCAACAATTGCTCAAATATCAGGAGCACTTACAAATATTATTTTAGATTATATCTTTATTTATCCTATGAAAATGGGCGTTGCGGGAGCCGCTTTAGCAACAATTATTGGACAATTTGTTTCTTTGTTTGTAGCAATGTATTTTCATTATTATAAAAATAAAGAAATTAATGGAAATATTTGTTATATCAAAGCGAATGCTTCTCTAATTAAAGAAATCTATATGATTGGTGCTTCAGCTGCTTTAATGCAAGGTTTACTTGCAGTGATGATGGCAGGAATGAATGCTATATTAGGATTAGCTCAAGTTGATCCAGCTCTTTTAATTGGTTCTTTTGGTATTTACTATAAGATCCAACAAATTGCTTTATTTTCAGCATTTGGATTGTCTAATACAATTATTTCCATTTTATCTTTTAATTATGGAATGAAAGATAGAAAAAGAATAGATGAATGTATTAAGTTTGGTATTGTTGATACAATCATTGTTTCTTTAATGATTACTTTATTATTTGAACTTCTTGCTCATCCATTATCACAATTATTTGGATTATCAGGAAGTACACAAGAAATGATTGATATTTGTAGTACAGCTTTACATATAGCAAGTCTGGGATTTGTTTTTATGGGTATTTCTGTCGCGATTCAAGGTGTCTTACAATCTATTGGTTATGCCATTAGACCTTTAATTATTGCTTTACTTCGCTTGGCTATTTTTGTATTTCCAATAGCCTACTTCTTTACTTTAACAGAAAATGTAACAACACTTGTTTGGTGGACATTTCCAATTTCTGAATTGTTGACAGTTATTGTTTCATTTATTATCTTGAAAAAATCATATAATGAAAGAATAAGTCCTATTAAAAATGAAAGTATAACAAATAATTTAGTAATTGCTATTTCAAGAGAACATGGCACAAATGGAAAAGAAATTGCGAGACAAGTCGCTAAAGAATTAAACATTGAATTTTATGATAAAGAAAGAATCAAAGAATTTGCTCTTAAACATGGATTTGTAAGTAATAAAGAAAGTGAAGATTATATTTATAGTCAATTCTTATCATTAGACATTAATAAAAATTCAATTATTCTTTTATCAAATGTTATTAAAGAAATTGCGAAGAAAGGAAATTGTGTTATTGTTGGAAGAGCTGCAGATTATATTTTAAAAGAAGATGAAAAATTAGTAAGAATCTTCTTATATGCTCCTTTAGAATATCGTCTAAATAAAGTAATGGAAATTTATCATGATAGTCATGAGGATGCTCTTCGATATATTCATAAATCGGATTATTCTAGAAAAAGTTATTATGAAGTTATTTCTAATAAAATATGGGGTGATAAATCAAACTATGATTTATGTTTAGATTGTAAATTAGGGAATGAAACAATCAAAGATATTATTTGTAACTATGTTAAATCTTTAAATAAATAAAGAAGTCTTTCAAAAAATGAAAAGACTTCTTTTCTTTTAAAGATATTCTATATAATGTCTTTTACATAGGGAGGGCTTATATGAGTAAATTAAGAGATCATTATTTATTTCATGCAGGTATTTCATGTTTTTTTTATTTAGGGTATGGTGCCTTTACAGTTGTTTTATCAATGTATTGTCAAGATATAGGAATGTCAGCCTCACAAATTGCTTACATTGTATCCTTTGCACCACTTTTATCTATTGCAACACAACCATTTTTTGGATACTTGGCAGATAAGTGGCAATCACCAAGAAAAGTATCTATTTTATTATCATTTGCGAATATGCTTTGTATGTTTATTTTTGCAATTAGTCGTAATTTTTGGATTTTACTTTTATCATCAGGTCTAGCAGTATCTTTTATGAATGCTGTTACTCCTTTAACAGATCGTATTGGTGTTTCTTCACCTTATCAATTTGGTAAGATTCGTTTATGGGGTTCTGTAGGTTATGCCATTATGGCACAAGTTAGTGGACTTTTATATCAATATATTTCACCATTTGCTAACTTCATGGCTGGTATTTTAGGAACATTAATTACCATTATTTGTATTTATATGGTTTCTGATCCAAAGCTTTCAGAAGTTCCCGAAAAAGAAGAAAATAAATTATCGACAGTTGTTGTTATGAAAGAGCTTGTTCATAATATACCATTTATGCTCTTTCTAGTGATTTCATTTTTCTTTTGGGGAGCATGCTCCACAAACTTTAACTATTTATCATTATTTATTAAATCTCAAGGTGGAACAGCTTCACAAGTAGGAACCTACCAACTTTTTGCGACATTATTTGAAATTCCGATGATTCTAGCAACAGACTATATCATTAAAAAGATACCTTATCGTTATATCATGATGTTTGCGATTATCATGTCAATGATCAATTTTGCATGGTATGCAACTTTACCTTCTGTTAATATGATTATTTATGTTTTTGTATTTAAAGGTTTTTCTACTGTACTCTTTACGATGATTACTGTAAGATTAGTAATGGTTTTAGTAAAAGAAGAATATGTCTCTACAGCCTATGGAATTCAAGCTATGCTTGGTAAAGGCGTAGGTGCAATGCTTTTCCAATTAATTGGAGGTAGAATTATTGATTCCATAGGAATGAATGGTTTCTATTTATTCTTATTTGCAGGAATTACGATTGCTTTTGTAGTGACACTTTTCTTTAGAATGCCTAAGAAAGTGAGAGTGTAGTATGTTAGAATTAAATGCTGTTATTTTTGATATGGATGGTTTGATGATTGATACAGAACCTGTAGGAAAGATGTTAGTGAAAACATCTCATGAAAAATTTGGTTATGAAATTACTGAAGAAATGTTTTATCATTTGATTGGTACAAATGAAAAGACATCAAAAGCTTATTATCATAGTGTTTTTGGTGAAGATTATCCTTATCAAAAGATTAAAGATTATCGAGATCAATTAAGAAAAGAATATTTTAATAGTCATCCTTTAGAAGTAAAAAAAGGTTTATATGATTTATTAGAAGATTTAAAAAAGAAAAATATTAAAATGGCAGTGGCTTCTTCAACACGTTTTGAACGTGTTTTATCTAATTTAAAGAGTATTAAAGTTGATCATTATTTTGATGCCATTATTGGTGGTGACCAAATACAACATGGGAAGCCAGCCCCAGATATCTTTTTAAAAGCAGTTGAGTTGCTAGGGGTAAGTAAAGAAGATGCCCTTGTTTTAGAAGATAGTAAAAATGGAATTTTAGCAGCACATGCAGGAAATATTCCTGTTATTTGTATTCCTGATTTGATTCATCATTCTAAAGATATTCTTGATTTAACTGTAGGATGTTATGATTCTCTTGATCAATTAATAGATGTTATTGTTAAAAAAGATGACAAAGCATAATATAGAACCCGTTTATAATCAAGATTCTAGGATTCTTATTCTAGGATCTTTTCCATCTGTAAAATCAAGAGAAGCCAAGTTTTTTTATCATCATCCTCAAAATCGTTTTTGGAAAGTTTTAGCTGCTTTATTTCAAGAAGAAGTTCCACAAACAATTGAAGAGAAGAAAACTTTTTTACTTAGAAATCATCTTGCTTTATGGGATGTTATTGAAAGTTGTGACATTAAAGGATCAAGTGATTCAAGTATTACCAATGTTAAAGTCAATGATTTAGATTTAATTGTTAAAAATTGTCCTGTTGAAAAAATCATTACTAATGGCAAAGCTGCCAATCGTTATTATCATCAATATTTTGATTATAATTTACCCGTTATTCAATTACCTTCTACTTCACCAGCGAATGCCATGTATTCACTTGAAAAATTAATTGAGAAATGGAAGGTGATTTTATGGAAAGAGATTTAACACAAGGAAAGATAGAAAAGTCTATTTTATTATTTTCTATTCCGATGATTTTAGGGAATTTATTACAACAATTTTATAGTTGATACTTATATTGTAGGAAAATATATTGGTAGTAATGCATTAGTTGCTGTTGGATCAAGTTATGCATTAATGACATTTCTAACTTCTATTATTATTGGTTTATGTATGGGAAGCGGTATTTTCAATGTATTTTGGAGCTAAAAAATATGAAAAGATGAAAATGTCATTGATTCTAACAATTGTTTCACTTGGAACAAGAGTTCTTCTAGCCTACTTATTAGCGCCTTCATTTGGTGTAGAAATGATTTGGTGGGCAATTGTTATTGGATGGATTTTAGCGGATACAATTGGTATTGTATATGGTATAAAAATAGAAAAATGGTTCAAGTAAAAAATACTGCTTTTGCAGTATTTTTTATTAGCTATTTTGACTAGACAAGTGTATAATAATCTTTACCATATGTGTCTGCTTAGCATTATTTGGTATGATGCGTAAGCGCTTACTAAAGGAGTTCGCTATGAAATATTTACAAAGATTAGGTAAATCACTCATGTTACCTGTTTCAATCATGCCTATAGCAGCACTACTTAAAGGAATTGGGTATTGGATTGATCCTACTGGATGGGGTATACATAACCCAATTGCTGCTTTACTCATTGCTGCTGGTGGAGCAATTATAGATAACCTTCCCATTTTATTTGCGATAGCTGTTGCCATGGAAATGTCTAAAAAAAGAGATACAGCAATAGTGTTAAGTGCTCTTGCTTGTTATATGATGATGACAACAATTCTATCATCTAAATGCATTGCATTAATGTTGCAAATTCCAGAATATGCTGTGGATTTAGCTTTTCATAATACGCAAAGTGCTTTTATTGGTATTTTGGTAGGTTTGATTGTGGCTATTTCTTTTCAAAAGTTTGATCAAAAAAGATTACCTCAGTTTTTAGCTTTTTTTGATGGAAAGAGATTTGCTTCCATTGTTTCTACAGGAATTACACTTTTGATATCTTTAATATTTATTGATATTTGGCCAATGTGTTATCACTTTTTTATTTGGTTTGGGAAAGAAATCGCTAATTTTGGACCTCTAAGTGCAGGAATCTATGGTGTTTTAAATCGATTATTGATTCCTACTGGTTTACATCATGCTCTCAACTCTGTATTTTGGTTTGATGTTGCAGGTATTAATGATATTGGCAAATTTTGGGGAACAATTTCAGGTGGTGTTAAAGGTGTTACAGGAATGTATCAAGCAGGATTTTTCCCAGTAATGATGTTTGGGCTTCCTGGAGCTGCTCTAGCTATGTATCGTTGTGCTAGAAAAGAGAATAAGAAAAAAGTAGGTGCTATCTTATTTTCAGCTGCTTTGGCTTCATTTTTTACAGGTGTGACTGAACCACTTGAGTTTGCTTTTATGTTTGTAGCACCAACACTTTATTTAATTCATGCTTTACTTACAGGGATGATGCTTTTTATTGCAGCAACTTTTAAATGGATGGCAGGGTTTGGTTTTTCTGCAGGGCTTATAGATTATGTTTTAAGTTTTAAATCACCATTTGCTAATAATATTTTATTTTTAATTCCTTTAGGAATTATATGCGGATTGATTTATTACATTGTTTTTAGAGTATTGATTACACGTTATAATATTATGACACCTGGAAGAGAAGAAAATGAGGTAAAGAAAGTAGAGAAAGTCGAAAATAATTTTGATGAAATTGCTATTCAATTATTTGAAGCATTAGGTGGTAAAAAGAATATTATAAGTGTTGATCATTGTATTACGCGTTTACGTGTAGAAGTTAAAGATATCTCAATAATAGATAAACAGACTCTATCAAAGATGAATTTTTCTCATATTGTTGAAGCAAGTGAGCATGAAATACAAATCATTATAGGAACTGAAGTTCAATTTATTGCTGAAATATTAAATGAAATACTAATGTAGGAGAAATGAAATTGAAGATTATAAAAATATTTAATAATAATAGTATTGCTGCTTTATCTGATGAATTAGGGGATATTATTTTAACAGGATCAGGAATCGGCTTTCAAAAAAAGATAGGTGATTTAGTTGATGAATCACGGATTGAAAAAACGTATATCTTTAAAGAAAAAGGTGAAAAACGTATACGTAGAGGAATCAATGATATTGAACCTATTTATTATGAAATTACTAGTTTATTAGTAAGCAAAGCAACAGAACAATTGAATACCCAATTTTATGGGGAAATCTTTCTAGCAATTAGTGATCATATTGCTTTTGCTATTAAACGAAAAAAAGAAAATATTGATTTGCCAAATGTAGTTTTATCTGAAACAAAAGCTCTCTATAAAAAAGAATATCAGTTGGGTTTATGGATTATAAAAATGATTAAAGAAAAAACAGATATTCAATTAGAAGAGGCAGAAGCAGGGTATATTGCATTACATTTAGTTAATTTTTCTACTAAAAACAACGCACAAAATACTTCTAAAATTGTTAATTTTGTAAAAGATGTTTTTGATATTATTGAAAAAACAATGTGCATTAAATTAGAATTAGATTCTATCGATTATGCAAGATTATCTACACATCTTAAGTTTTTAGCTGAAAGAGTTTTTCGACATGATATAGGAAATACAATAGATACAACAGAAAATATAAGAGATATGTTAAAAGAAAATATTCGGTTATCTCTTTGTGTTAATCGGATAAAAAAATTAATTCAAAAAAAATATCATTATACATTAACACCAGATGAACAAACATATTTATGTATACATATCAAAAAGAATTGTCACATTTAATGTAAGCGCTTGACAAAAAGTAATGCTATTTGTTATTGTATAGACAAGGATTGTTACTTTAAGTAGGCAAGACCAAATATATTGACGGCATTTTAGAAATGTTGTTTTTATGTTTGGTCTTTTCTTTTTAAAGAGAAGGGAGAAAAATATGAAATTGAAAAAGAAAAGTGTTGTAGCTGTATTAACATTATCGATGTCAATGGGTTCAGTATTATCGATGGTACCAGTTTTTGCAGAAACATCTCAACAAAATTTAGCGTTAAACAAAACAGCTTATGTTTCAGCTGAATATGGCACAATGCCTAGAAAAAATTTAACTGATGGTAATGAAAAAACACGTTGGTCAACAGAAAGTGGACCTACTCAATGGGCATATATTGATTTAGGACAAGAATATGAAATGAATAAGTTTCAAATGTTTTGGGAAAATGAATCGACTTATGCCTCAGCTTATAATATTTATGTTTCTAATGATCTTAATTCTTGGGGTGAACCAGTACTTTCAAGAACAGATAATAAAAATGTTGTCAGTGAAGAATTATTAGGTAGTAAAGTAAGTGGTCGATATGTTAAGTTAGAAGTTACAGAAATGAAAGGGTATCCTAATGTTTCATGTTATGAATTTAAAATTTTTAATACAGATGAAAAAGTACAAGATCCAAATACAAATGTTGCATTAAAGAAAACAGCAATCGCAAGTTCTCAGGAAGCAGAAAGTGTTAAAGCTGCAAATGCGACAGATGGTGATACATCATCACGTAAATCCCGTTGGGGAAGTAATATTGGTAATGGTCCAGATTGGATTTATGTTGATTTAGGCGAAAGAATGAATGTCAATACGGTTAAGGTATTCTGGGAAACACGTAAAGCAACAGCTTATAAGATTCAAATTGCTGATACTGAATCTACGCCTCAAGAAAGTGATTGGCAAACAGTTAAAGAATTTAAAGATCGTCCAAAATCTTTAACAGAAAAAATTGTTTTAGATCAAATCTATAAAGCAAGATATGTGCGTTTATATGTTGATTCACATACTTCAGAAGATCCAGATGGTGGTATCGCTTGGAATACGATTTCTATTTATGAATTAGAAGTTTATGGTGGAAATCCTGATGAAAAAATGTCAATGAGTGATGTTTTAAATGGAATTCAAGTAGAAACACCAAAAACTGGAGATAAAAAGTTAAAAGTCACTTTACCAGAAGTTGAAGGTTATACTGTTGAATATAATGGTACTGATTTTGAACAAGTCATTGATGAAGATTTAACAATTTATCAACCTATTAGTGATAAAAATGTTAAAGTATCATTCAAGATTACAGATAATGATACAAATGATTATAAATTCAAAGAAATTGCTGTTACAGTTCCAGGTAGTCAAAAAAATGATGAAACAGCGAATAAAGCACCAAATGTTTTACCAGAATTAGCTGAATGGAATGGTGGACATGGAAACTATACAGTTTCTAAAGGGGCAAGAATTGTTTATAAAGATAGTTCACTTCAAAAAACTGCAGAAGCACTTGCTAATGATTATGAAGATATTACTGGAAAAAGTATTGCTGTTGTAAAAGGTGAAAGCAAAACAGGAGATATTACTTTAGCTCTTACAAAAGATAAATCATTAGGGTTACAAGATGAAGGATATTTAATGGATATTGATGATTCAATCAATATTAAAGCTGAAACAACAACAGGGGCTTATTGGGCAACCAGAACGATTTTACAAAGTATTAAACAATCAGGAAATGTTCCTTGTGGGACAACAAGAGATTATCCACTTTATAAAGTAAGAAGTTTTATTTTAGATGTTGGACGTAAAACATTTACAATGGATTATTTAAAACAAATCGTTAAACAAATGTCATGGTATAAAATGAACGATTTCCAAGTTCACTTAAATGATAATTTAATTTCAATTGAAAGTTTAGCTGATCCAATGACAGGTTATTCAGCATTTAGATTAGAATCAGATGTTAAAAAAGGTGGAAACAATGGTTTAAATCAACAAGATTTAACAAGTACAGATTTATTCTATACAAAAAAAGAATTTAAAGATTTTATTAAGGATTCAAGAGATTATGGTGTAAGTATTGTTCCTGAAATTGATACACCAGCACATTCATTAGCACTTACTAAAGTAAGACCTGATTTAAGACATGGAACAAATGGACGAGAAAATGATCATCTAGCTTTAAGAGATAAATATGATGAATCATTAGGATTTGTACAAAGTATATTTGATGAATATATGAAAACAAGTGATCCTGTTTTTGATGAACAAACAACAGTACATGTTGGAGCCGATGAATATAACGCAGATAAAGAAGCATATCGTCGATTCTCAGATGATATGTTGAAATATGTACAAGATTCAGGAAGAACAGCACGTATTTGGGGAAGCTTAACTCAATGTTCAGGAAATACCCCTGTAAGAAGTAAAGATGTTCAAATGAATTTATGGAATTTTGGTTATGCGAATATGGATCAAATGTATGAACAAGGTTATGATTTGATTAACTGTAATGATGGACATTATTACATTGTTCCTAATGCAGGATATTATTATGATTATTTAAATAATAATATTTTATATAATCAAGCAATCAATTCTATTAGTGGTGTAACGATTCCTGCTGGTGATGAACAAATGTTAGGTGGTGCTATTGCTGTATGGAATGATATGACAGGTTATTTAGAAAATGGTATTAGTGAATATGATGTTTATGATCGTCTACAAAATGCAATTCCATTATTTGGAGCTAAATTATGGGGTAAAGGTGAAAAAACATTAGATCAAGCAAATAGTTTAAGAACAACATTAGGAGATGCACCAGGTACAAACTTTGGTTATGATACAGCTAAAGATGAAAATGGTGTAATTGCACATTACAATTTAGATGATTTAAATCAATTAAATAATCACGAAAATGTTGAATTTGCTTCATTAGATAGTCATGATGCATTACGTTTGTTAGGAAATAAAAGTTATGCTACTACATCATTTAGTACTGTTGGTTTGAATAATGATTTACGTGTAAAAGTTAAACGTGAATCTTCAAGTGAAGAGGAACAAATTTTATTTGAAAGTAGCTATGGATCAATTAAAGCTGTTCAAAAAGAAACAGGAAAAGTTGGATTAAGTAGAGAAAATCATGATTATTCATTTAATTATGAATTACCAGTTAACCAATGGGTTGAATTAGAATTCAAAAATAGAAAAGAAGTTATTGATTTATATGTAAATGGTCAATTAGTAGATACTCTTGGTGATGATGAACAAGTAAGTGGTAGACCATTAAAAGCAACAATGATGATACCGTTTGAAAGAATTGGAAGTAAGGAACATGCTTTTAAAGGATATGTTGATGATATTCGTTTAGGTACACAAAAAACATATGCTTCAACAATGGAATTGGATTATTTAGTAACAAGTGCAAGTTATATAGCAGATGAATCACAAAATAAACAATTACAAGAAAAAATAAAAGAAGCAAAAGTAATTTTAAAAGAATATGATCCAAATGAACAAACAATTTCAACTCTTACAGATGAAATTAAAGAATTAGTAAATGGAATTGATTACAAAAAAGCAAATTATACAAGAGTAGATCACTATTTAAATTCAATTCCAAAAGATTTATCGATTTATACAGAAGATTCTGTTAAAAACTTACAATTTGTTATTGATATGATTCAAAGAGAATTACCTAAATTAATGCAAGATACAGTCGATCAATATGAAGTAGAACTTACCAAAGCACTTACTAAACTACAATTAAAATCACAAGTTAATGTAAATTACATTGATAACAGCAAACTTACAGCAATTGCTTCATCTTATCAACATGATGGATCAGATCCTAAAAATGTATTAGATGATAATCCATCAACAATGTGGCATACAGATTGGAATTTATCAACACCTCATTGGATTGCTTTTGAAAATAAAGAAGAAATGAGTGTCAATGGTTTAACATATGTTCCTCGTCAAACTGGTAAAAATGGAAATGTTACAAAATATCGTATTGAAACAAGTGATGATGGTATTAATTGGAAAACAGTTAAAGAAGGTAATTTATCAAGTGATTCATCTACAAAAGTCATTGAATTTGATACAGTAAAAACAAAACATCTTCGTTTATACTACGTAGAAGCTGTTAATAATAACGGAAGTGCTGCAGAAATTAAATTACATCGTGCAGATATACCGGCAGATGTTGATGGTTTAAAAGATGTTATCAATAAAGCTAAAGCTATGGAAGATATTGGATATTTATCTACTTCATGGAATCATTTACAGGATACAATTAAAGCTGCTGAAGGTTTAGTCAATGCAGAAAATCCTGACGCTAATGAAATTGAAATTATGAAACGTCAATTAACAGATGCAATGGTAAAACTTGTATTATCTGTTGATAATGAACAATTAAAATCATTCGTTGATGATTTATCAAATCTTGAACAAAAAGATTATACAAAGGATTCATGGAAACAATTCCAAAATGTTCTTAAAGAAGCACAGGATGTTGTAAGTAATCATGATGCAACAAAAGATGAAATCAATGATATGTATCAAAAATTATTAGATGCTTATAATGGACTTGTTACACTTAATGATAAATCTGGATTAACTGATTTGATTAGTAAAGCTGATCAACTTCAAGAAAAAGATTATACAAAGGATTCATGGAAACAACTGGTAGAAGCATTAACTCAAGCAAAAGAAGTATCTGCTAAAGAAGATGCTACAAAAGAAGAAATCAACGAAGTTATTTCTAATCTAGAAAAAACTATGAATGCTCTTAAAAAAGTAGATTCATCTACTAAAGATGATAATACTTCAAAAGGAAATACTTCATCTAAAGATAATCAAGTAATTACTTCTACTACTAAAAATGATAAAAAACAATCTTCAACTGCTAAAACAGGTGATGAAACAAATATTATTGTATTTGTATTAATGGCTTTCATGTCATGGTTAGGTATTAAAAAAGTAAAAAAAGAAGAATTATAAAAATAGATGCCACTATTAAGTAGTGGTATTTATTTTGTCTAGACAAATTTATTGTAAGCCCTTGCATAGACAAAGAGTGTATGTTACAATACAGGATGTAAATACGGATTGTTACTTTAAGTAGGCAAGACCAAATAACTTACGCTTTTTTAGTGTATCTTGTTTGGTCTTTATTTTTTGGTTTGTATTTGCAAATTAAGATTACATTATTCATTTAAGGGAGCAGTAATGTAAATAAGAAAGGAAGAAGAATATGAAAGAAAAGGTAAAGAGAATTGTTTCTCTAGCACTTGCATTTTTAATGTCAATTGGATGTATTCACTCTTATCCAATCGTCAGTGCTTTGGAAAATGATTATGAAGTCTATCCAAATCCTCATATGATGGATTATCAAGATGGTTCATTTGATATGACATCTACTGTCAATGTTGTCTATGAAGATGGTATTGATGAATATACAAAGGATAGAATGAATGAAGTATTAGCTATTAAAAATATAAAAGCAAGTACTTCTGAAGAAGTAAAAGAAGACCAAACAAACATTTTAGTAGGTATTAAAGATTCAAATCAATATGTTGATCAATATGTTGGTGAACATTATTCAGTAAAAACAACCCAATTATTTGATCAATTAGATTCATACTTATTAAAAGTTGATAATGGAACAATTACAGTATTAGGTAAAGATACAGATGCGGCTTTTTATGGTCTTACAAGTTTGTATCATATCTTTAAACAATTAGACGGAACAAATATCCGTAATTTTACAATAGAAGATTATGCTAATGTTGCTAGTCGTGGATTTATTGAAGGTTATTATGGAAATCCATGGTCAACTGAGGATCGTAAGAAATTAATGGAATGGGGAGGATACTACAAGTTGAATTCTTATTTCTATGCTCCTAAAGATGATCCTAAACATAACTCTAAATGGCGTGAACTTTATACAGATGAAGAAATTGAAACAAAAATCAAACCTCTTGCTGAAGCAGGAAATAAATCAAAATGTCGTTTTGTATTTGCATTACATCCATATATGTATAATGCCATCAGGTATAATAGTGAAGAAAACTATCAAGCAGACTTAAAAGTATTACAAGCTAAATTTGAACAAGTTATTAAAGCAGGTGTTCGTCAAATTGCTATTTTAGCAGATGATGCTGGAAATGTTGGTGGTGCTAACTATACAAAAACATTAACTGATATGACAGCATGGTTAAAAGAAATGCAAAAAACATATCCTGATTTAAAATTAACATTACCATTCTGTACACAAGAATATATGTCTAATGGACAAAGTTATTATCGTAATTTCCCAGCAAATATTCAAATCGTTATGACTGGTGGTAGAGTATGGGGAGAAGTTACAAATAACTTCACAACAACTTTTACAAATAATGCAGGGCGTGGCCCTTATATGTGGATCAACTGGCCATGTACAGATAACTCTAAAAAACACTTAATTATGGGTGGCTATACAACATTTTTACACCCTGGTGTAGATCCAAATAAGATTCAAGGAATCGTTTTAAATCCAATGCAACAATCTGAGCCAAGTAAAGTTGCAATTTTTGGGAATGCATGTTACTCATGGAATATTTGGCAAAGTGAAGAAGAAGCTCAAAAATGCTGGAATGCTTCATTTAAATATGTTGATCATAATAGCGCTATTGAAACTCAAGCATCTACTGCTTTAAGAGAACTTTCAAAACATATGATCAATCAAAATATGGATGGTCGTGTAACAGCGTTACAAGAATCGGTAGATTTAAAAGATCGTTTAACAAGCTTCAAAGAAGCTCTTACAAATGGAACAACAATCAGTGATGAACAATTTAAAGATTTGATCAATGAATTTACAATCTTAAAAAATGCGAGTGCTACATATAGAGCACAAGCAGGTGATATAAGAGTAAAAAATCAAATTGTATATTGGTTAAACTGTTGGGATGATACAGCTGATGCAGCAATAAATTATCTTAAAGCTGTTAAAGCTGTACAAGATGAAGAAGCTAATGATAAGATTTGGGATCTATATGCTACTGGACAAGCTGCTTTTGAAAAATCAAAAACATATGGATTCAATTATGTTGATCATTTAGAATATGCAGAAGTAGGAGTACAACATATCGTACCATTTATTAAAGCAATGGATTCTTATTTAGGAGATATTGCTTCTACAATTGTAAATCCAAATAAACAAGTTACTAAATTTATTACAAATCGTAGTGATACACCAACAGGTAATATTGATAATGTATTCGATAATAAAGCCAATACAGAAATCGTTTATAAAACACCAAATACAATTAGTAAAGGAACTTATGTAGGCGTTAGTTATTCAAAAGCAATTGATATTGATAGAGTGACTTTTAGATTAGGAACAAATTCAAATTCAAAAGATACTTTTTCTAAAGCTAAAGTACAATATACAATTGATGGTAAAAAATGGGTTGATTTAGATAATCAAGAATATACTTTACCAAATGAAGTAGCTTTAACTGACTTAAATTTAAAAGGGGTTAAAGGTATTCGCATGATTGCTACTGAAGATAAAGCGAATACTTGGTTAGGTATTAGAGATATTGCTGTTAATGCAGATGAAGTAGTAACTGAAGAAGATCCAGGTACATTATCTGTCGATAAATTGACACTTAAAGGTGGTTCTTTAAATAATTTATTAGATGACAGTAATGCTACTTATGCTCATTTTGCTGAAAGTCCTTATAAAGGTGGAGAAATTAAAGATTATTTACCAGTTGATGCAAGTATTACATTAACTTTCAAAAAAGCAAAAACATTAGGTACAATTTATTTTGGACAAGATGCAGGAACAGATAAATCAACAAAATATGTCATTGAATATACAACGGATGGTCAAACATGGAAAGTATTAAAAGAATATAATGGTGATGCTTCTGTTGAATTAGATGTATCAAGTCAAAATATTAAAGCAAAAGCAGTTCGTATTAGAAACTTAGAATTAAATTTAAAAAGTAATACAGCAGGATATTGGTGGAAAGTCAATACATTTAAAATGGCTGATCCAGGACAAATCAATGCAACATTTATGTATACAGATACATGGGGAATTTATCGAGGAACAGTAGCTAATTTAACAGATGGTGATAGTTCAACAGCATTAGATTTTAGTACCTCAGGTGATAGAACAAGAAAAGGTGATTATATTGGTTGGGATTTAGGTAAAGAAACAGCTATTGGTAAAATTCATGCAGTTATCGGTGGAGACCGCAGTGCAGGAGATAAATGGGAAAAATATAGTTTACAATACTCTAATGACAACCAAGACTGGACTACTTATAAAACATATCAAGGTTTAGCTAGTGGAAAAGATACAATTGATGAAAATTTCTATGGTTTAAAAGCACGTTATGTTCGTTTAGTGAATGAAGAAGAAAGAGCTGTATGGGTTATTTTCTCTGAATTTACAGTAAATGCATATAATCCAGATGAGGATTTCAATAATGCTAATGTTTATACAAATACAGATTATAGATTAGCTTCACAAAGTGAAGAAGCACTTACAGAATTGATCTATAATCAAGAAATTACTTTAGAAAAAGGTCAATACGTTGGTGTTGATTTATCAAGAATCAAAGATTTAAGTACATTCAATATTGATTATGAAAATGGTCAAGGAGCAACTTTACAAGTTTCAAAAAATGGTGTTGAATGGACAACTGTAACAAGTCAAGAAAAAGAACTTCCAGATGGAAGATATGTAAGATTAATTAATAAAACAGACAAAGCTATTAAATTGACAATTAATCATTTTGAAGTACATTCAAATGAAATTACAGCACCATATTTATATAAAGCAACTATGAATATTAATCCTTCATGGGGTGTTGGTGAAGATACTAGAAATAATGGTGCTGCTTTTGATGGTAATATCGATTCAACAACAGAATTTGGTGATTTTCCACAAAAAGGACAATATATTATTTATGATTTAGGGCAAGAAAGAACAATTTCTAAAATTCAAATGTATTGCCAAGATAGTGCAGTTAACTATATTAGAGATGCTGATATTTTAGTATCAGATGATTTAGAAAACTGGACAAAAGTTGTAACTATTGGAGATGGTAATGAAAATACAAATGATGCTGGGGTTAAATGTATTGATTCAGATGCAGGTTATAAAGCATCAAGCACATATCCAAATAAAGTCTATGTAGAAGGAACTGCTAATAATGTTAAAGCACGTTACTTAAAGATCTTAATGACAGCAACAAATAATAATAGAGCTGTTGTTTTCAATGAAATTGTTATCAATGATGGAGAATATGTACCAGTTTCAAATGATCCAACATATACTTCTTCAACTGTAGAAGCAAATGGATTTATTCCTCAATATATGTTTGATGGAGATTTATCTACAGCTTATAGACCAGGTTCTAAAGAAGCTGGAAGCATTACTTATACATTATCAAGTGATTTAGATGTTAAGAAAATGCATATTATTCAAAAAGGTGAAGTTTCAAATGCAAGAGTATCTGTTCTTGTAGATGGTGAAAATGGAAAGAAACGGGTTCAAGTTGGAACTCTTAAAAAATCATTAAATGAATTCTATATGCCTGAAGGAAACGTTTATGAATTAAAGATTGAATGGGATGAAAACAAAATTCCAACAATTTCAGAAGTTATTATGTTAAATGATGATGAATATGCTTCAACGTCTTCAAAAGATTTACAAAGTTATATTGATTCTTTAGATGTTAAAGAAAATAAATATACAGCAGATTCTTATAAAGAATTTGAAAAGGCATTAAAACAAGCTCAAAAAGTTTTAGATAAACAAGCTGGTGAATTAGATGCTATTACAAATGCAAAAGCTGAATTAGAAGTTGCTTATGCAAATCTTGTTAAACGTGGAGATATTCAAAGTGTTAAAGATGAACTTGATACAATTAACAAGTTAAAAGAAAAAGATTATACAAGTGAAACATGGGCTATTTTACAAGATCAAGTGAAACTTGCTCAAGAATTCATTAAAAAGGATGAAGCAACAATTACTGAAAAAGAAGTTATTGATATGGTAGATGCTTTACAAAAAGCAAAAGCTCAATTAGTAACAAAAGTATCAGTAAGTAAAAAAGAGTTAAAAGATTATATTACATCAAATGAATTAGATAAGTTAGATACAAATAAATATTTAACATCTACTGCTGATTCATTTAAAGAAGCATTAAAGAATGCACAAACATTAATCGAACAAGAAGATGCAACAAAAGAACAATTAGATGAAGCTTTAAAACAATTACAAGATGCAAGAACACAATTAGTTTTAAAAGCAACAGATGATGAAGTAAATGCATTAAAAGCATTAATGGATCAATATCAAGAAAAAGATTATACAGCATCATCATGGAAAGAATTTGAAAAAGTTTACAATGATGTTAAAGCTGCTTTAAAAAATGAAAATACAAGTGATGATGTTCAAGCATTAACTAATACTTTAAAAGAAGCTGCTCAAAAACTTGTTAAACGTGGTAATTTAGATGGTATCCATGGTTTATTAGATCAAATTAAACAATTAGATAGTAAAAAATATACAGAAGCATCTTATTCTAAATTAATAGATGTTGTTACTGAAATTTCTAAGAAGTTAGAAAATTCATCAGAAATGACACAAGAAGAAGTCGATGCCCTTGTAAGTGAATTACAAAACGCTATTAATGCATTAGAAAAAGCACCAACAGTCACTACAGATACAAATGAACCTGCTCATAAACCTCAAGTTGTAACAAATAACAAAGTGAAAACAGGTGATTCAACATCTGTATGGACATTTGCAACATTTGCATTAATGGCAGCAATCGTTTATGTATCTTTAAGAAAAAGAACAAAAGAAGACTAAAATAAAAGGTTTCTATTTTCAAGATTAAGAAAAGGCGCTCTAAATAATAGGGTGCTTTAACAAAAATCGCTCTAAATTATCGAGGGGTATATTGGTGTGAAATCACTATA